>Ga0156269_103_pt1 | contig 8410 bp, 9 predicted proteins | sample RifCSPlowO2_12_FD_107918 | JGI IMG/M metagenome (GOLD analysis project Ga0156269, IMG submission 107918) | Candidatus Roizmanbacteria bacterium RIFCSPLOWO2_12_FULL_40_12 | reverse complement strand
ACAAACGCAGGTAATCTAAAAAAAGGCGAGTATCTCCTTCACGAAGGAAAGATCTGGCAGGTAGCGAAAACCGAATTTTCTTTTCAAGGAAGAGGCATGGCGGTCATGAGGACAAAGATTAAAAATGTGGAATCCGGAAAAAATATTGATGTTACTTACAAAACAACGGAATCCGTTGAAACAGCAGACATTGAGGTAAAGGACATGCAGTTTTTATATAAAGACGGAAAAAATCTATTTTTTATGGATACCGACACCTATAATCAAATTTCGCTCCCCGAACACGTAGTTGGTTCCATAGCGCAGTTTTTTAAAGAAGGAAAAAAGTACTATGTTCTTTTGCATAATAATATCGCTTTAAACGTCCGTCCGCCTGCGAGTGTCAAACTTAAGGTGACAGCGACGCAGCAAGGAGTAAAAGGAGATACGGTCTCACAAGCAAAAAAACAGGCGACTTTGGAAACTGGAGTTTCTGTCATGGTGCCGCTTTTTATCAAACAAGGAGACATGATTGCAATAAATCCTGAAACAGGAGCGTATGTTGAAAGGGTGAAAGAATAGTATACTTGCAACGCGTATGTTGACCGTAGGAGAAATTCTCAAAAAAGAGCGTGAAAAAAAAGGATACAGTTTGTCTCACATAGAAAAGAAAATTCGAGTTCGTGAGTCTTTCTTAAAAGCAATCGAAGCAAATAACTGGAGCACCTTCTCATCAAAGATCTACATCACCGGAATAATAAAGAACTATGCACGATTTTTGGGAATTGACCCTAGTCGCGCCCTTGCTTTTTTCCGACGCGACTACGGAAGAAAAGAAGATATTTCTTTCAAGAAAGCCGCTTCAAGCAAACACCTTGTACCGGAAAGTAGGCAGTATGCGATCGCAGGACTTACATTTTTGATTCTTATTTTTTTTACATATTTTGCTTTTCAACTTAATCTTTTCCTGTCTCCTCCTAAAGTTACACTTCTTTCACCTAAAACCTCTCAATTTAAAAAACAAAATAGGGTAAAGATCGTCGGAAAAACAGAAAAAGAGGCGGTTGTTACGATATTTAAGGATAGGGTATTTCAAAACAAAGAAGGAGTTTTTACATACGACTTTGCACTTAACCCCGGGAAAAACAAACTTACAATAGAAGTGATAGGAGCAAACGGCAAAAAAACTACTTTACAGAAAGAATTTTATTTAAGTCCTTAATCGTTTTCACGTTAAGAGACGACAGTATTCTCTGAAATTTTAAACGTTTGGCTTCCTGTACTATTCTAGATTCGAGAACGACTTTGCGGACTTCTCCTAATAATCCCACCTCTCCAATAAAAACGGTCTTTGGAGGAATCGTGATATTTTTAACTGATGAGATAACCGACGCAATAATTCCCAGATCCGCAGCGGTTGAACGGATCTGTACTCCGCCAACAACATTTACATAGATATCGAAATTATCAAGCGGGAGAGAAATATGTTTCCGGAGTACTGCCAAAAGTAAAAGCACCTTATTATAATCAACTCCTTTTACGATGCGCCGTGGCATGGGAAGATTGGAGGGGACCACGAGCGTTTGAATTTCATAAAATAGCGGGCGCTTGCCTTCTGCGACTCCAACGATCGTTTTTCCCGGAGTGGTTTCCTGCACACTCTCTAAAAACGCAAGGGGATTGGTAACTTCCGCAAGACCTTTTTCATTCATCTCAAAGATTCCGATTTCATCACCCGAACCGTATCTGTTTTTTGTAGATCTCAGGATTCGATAATGAGATAATTTTTCTCCTTCAAAGGAAAGTACGCAGTCAACCAAATGTTCAAGAGTCTTAGGCCCTGCTATATCTCCACCTTTTGTTACATGACCGATAAAAATAAGCATTATTTTTTCCCGTTTCGCATACGGAATAAGTTTTGATGCGATTTCTTTCAGTTGATTGACGCTTCCAGCAGGTGAATCCGAATCTTTAGAATAAACAGTTTGTATAGAATCAATGACGATAACGTCAACAGTATCGTCCAACTCATCAAGACCCGCAATCAATCCCTCAACCTGCAGATTGTCAGAAAAGAAAAGCGTGTTTAAGTTTATCTTCAGGCGTTGTGCCCGTTCTTTCACTTGGTGTCCTGCCTCTTCGCCTGATACATATACGGTGGTTAATTTTGAAAGCGATTGAAGAAGTAGAGTTGATTTTCCGATTCCCGGCTCTCCGGTGAGGAGTATTACTTCCCCTGGTACAAAACCGCCACCCAACACCCGGTCAAACTCATAGACTCCGGTTTTTTTACGTGAAGTAAAAGAGGATTGAATTTTAGAAAGAGGGGTAAGAGTGAGTTTTTCAACTGGATTTTTTGAGCGCGAAGAACTCGAGGTTTCTCTCTCAACAAGCGTATTCCATTCTCCACAATTAGGACATCTTCCAAGCCATGAGCCGGATCCGTATTCACAGTTACTGCAGATAAACAAGGCCATACTTACATTTTCTCAACTGTCTTTATTCCAAGAAGATCTAATCCTCTTCTTAACACTTCACCGACGTTCTTTGTTAACACAAGTCGGAAGGGAGTAAGATCGTCGCTCGCTCTCAAAATTGGATGCTTTTGATAAAAAAGATTATAACTTTGCGCAAGATCGTATAAGTAATTCGCAATGATACTAGGAGAGAAATTTTTTGCAGATTCATAAACGACCTCTGGAAATTTATGTAAAGATTGGAGTAGCGCTTTTTCCTCGGGATTTATATTTGTTATCTTAAATTGTTCGATATTTTTAACTTTACTTAATACGGATTTAGTTCGAACATATGTATAGATAAGGTAAGGAGCGGAATTGCCGTCCAGCGAAATCGATTCATCAAAATCAAAAACAATTTCAGAACTGATTCCTTTCTTAAGAAAAGAGTATTTTACTGAAGCAACCGCAAGTACTTCAGCCGTTTCATCCGGACAGTTAAATTTTTCCTGGATTTTCTTTTTCGCCTCATCGATAAGCCATTGTCCTTCCACAACCACACCAGATCTAGAAGACATTTTACCGTGTTTTAAGCGCACCCATCCTCCGATAAGATGTTTTTGCTTATCTTTATATTTTTTCGGGTCCAAGAGCTCCTCGACTTTAAATGTCACCTTGAAGAAGCTGTTTTGCTCGGGACCAACTACATGCATACACTTGTCAAGAAGGCCAAAATCAGAAAATTCCTTTTCTGCTAAAGCTAATTCCTTTCCTTCATATGTAGGGATCCCTAATGCATTTAAAAAAACTCGGGTATCCAAGCCATACTTTTTTCCATCAAAAATTACAGCTTCTTTACTTTTTACCAAAATCTTTTTTTTCAGCGCTTCTTGTATTATCTTTTTTCCACGTTCGGCAAATTCGCTTTCAAAGTAAAGTCGATCAAACTTAGTATAAACTCGAGCATAAATGGAATCAAAATAGTCCAGACTCCATTGACGCGTTTCTTTCCAGAGTGAAATAATGTCTCCGTGTTGTTCATAGATCATTTTATTTACTTCAACTATCTCTTTTTTCGCCTTTGCGTCTTCTTCAAAAGCTTTACTTCCGGAAGAGTAGGCTTGGCCGAGCAAAGCAATCTTTTCCTGCAACGTCTTTTTCTTAAACAAGTCAGGACCTTTTGTTTTCACTATCTTTCCGAGTTGCCAAAGGCATTTTGCAATATGAAGACCGACATCACCCTGATAGTTACTCCTTATAACTTTATTTCCGACCACAGTTAAAATTCTACTTAGTGATTCGCCGGAAGAGATGTTTCTTAAATGACCAATGTGAAAAAGCTTATGAGTATTTGGATGAGCAAATTCTATCATAATCTTTTTTTGTTTCCCAAGAGATAGAGGAAGAATCTTTATTTGTTCCTTTTCAATGGATTGCAAATGAGAGAGATAATATGAGTCTAAAATCCAAAAGTTAATGAATCCTGGTTTTTCAATCTGAACTTTTTCCAAGAAATTAATAGATTCTTTCAGGATGAGCTTTGTGATCTCATTAGCAAATTCCAAAGGATTTTTATTCAGCTGCCTGGCATATTTAAACGCAACATTTGTAGAGAAATCTCCTTGCGTGCTATGAGTTGGATAGGAAATTTCAACATTTTCTACATTGGCGCCAAGTTTTTTCAGGACGGTCATAATGGATTCTTGCAGTTTTGCTTTTATCATTGGTTAATATGATAGCATAAAACGCACTCTGTTTTTAAATTTCTTATTGACTTTATGATCTTCTTTTGTGAAACTGTGGATAATAATATGAAAGGTGGTGAGATGAAAAAATGAATTTTAAAAAAAATCTTTTGTGGTTTTCACTAGCAAACGCCATAGTTTTTTATTTAGCCTCAATGTTTTTTAGCTATTATGTAATTTTTGGAACCGCTCACGCCAATCCATTGCAGGCGGTTATCGTATCTGCAATCTTGGTCGCATTGGTCATTTCTCTGGTTGGAAAATGGGGTGTAGATAAAAAATTCTCTGAAGGAGTCTGGATGCTGATCTATTGGCTAGCAAATACAGCAACTCTTTATGCATTAGTCCGAACTCCAGTAGCAGAATACATTGGTATGGGATTCCGGAAAGCATCTGTGACGGCATTCGTTCTGGGGTTTGTAATAAACTGCGTGCAATATGGAGTTTGGAAAGCAACAAGCGGCAAAAAATAACAACTCTTAAAAAAGAGTTGGATTTGCTGATGTGGGAACAGGTTGTGGAAACCGTCCTCTCATAAAGAACCCGGGATTTGTTAGTATTGGGATAAAACCTCTTTCCAAGTCTAACCTATCAGGAACGAGTTTTGTATATTCTCCGACTCTTGAAATCTCTCTCTTTTCTCTCTCACGGATTTCACCCACGTACACTCTACTTCTAAAGAGATTTTCAAACTCTCTTAATTTATGTGTATCAAATTCTTCTACGTCAATTGGATCAGCCGGAAGACTCGCCTGATAAAGTTCATGTTCGTCTCCATCTTCGTTAAGAATCCTGCGTTTTGCAACCTTTGTCTTATCTCTTCTTTTGAATTCTTTATCGTCAGGTAAAATCAGGCCAACGTCTTGGAGTAGTCGGTACCAACCAACGTGCGCCTGAATAAGAGCTCCGGCAGGAAGATAAGGAACTCTTCCATCTCTAAAGGCTTCAACGAGGCGTTGTAGTCCTGGGTTCGGATGAACGCGAATGGAATCTACATGAATAACCGTTCCTTCTCGCCGAGGAGAATTTTTAGGTGGCGAGGCATCCTTTGCCCGTACTCTGGTTCTTGCCAAGTTTGCTCTTCGAGGCTGAAGATCATGTGAGTGGATTTCTCCACCAAATGGTCCACTTCCTCCTCCTCCTGATTCTGCCATGGTTATATTATATTACTTTCTGCTATGAGTTTGAAATGCTCGTATTTTGGGCCGAGGATTAGGTTTTGATTTTTCAGGTGATTTCGGCAATCTTCTTTTTGCGTTTCGTGGCAATTGACCGCTTTTACCTTCCTCGCATAAACATCCGTAATATTGACAAAGGTTGTGATTTCATGGTCCGGAGTTCCTGTCATCTTTCCGAAAAAATCATATTTATAGCCTGCGGCTAGATATTTAGCCCAGTGACTTTGTGGTAAGCAAGCGTGATAAAGGCGCACATGACGCTTGGTTGTTTTCATATATCTCTTAAAACTTTCGGTAGTAGCTTTTGATATTGCAATATGATCCGGATGAAGCGTGATCCCGTTTTTTTCAAACGTAAAAACGAGATCCGGCTTTTCTTTTGTAATAATCGAAAGAATTTTAGAGGAAAGTTTATTTAGTGGAACTTTTTGCAAGGTTCCGTCTTTGAACCCGAGAAAATAAATCTTTGAAATGCCTGCTATCTTTGCAGCTTTTTTAAGTTCTCGTTCCCGTATTTTTCCTAAGGCTTGTTTTGTCGCAAGAGGTGGGTTGCCCAGTGATCCGGCTTCTCCCTTTGTTGCCATAATCAATTGTGCTTTTGCTCCCAGACGAACAAGCCTAATAATCGTTCCCGAGCAATAGAAAGTTTCATCGTCTGGATGAGCAAAAACAAGAAGCATTTTCATTTCCTTATTATAGCAAATGGAGTATACTGATAGCTTATGCTGCTTTTCAACACGCTCACAAAAAAGAAAGAAAAACTTAAAACTTTCCAAGAAAAAAAAGTGCAATTATACGTGTGTGGAATTACTCCGTATGACACAACTCACCTCGGACACGCATTTTTATACATTTTTTTTGATGTTTTTTATCGATACTTGATTCATAAAGGGTATGATGTAAATTACGTACAGAATGTCACGGACATTGATGACGATATTTTAAAACGAGCAAACGAGGAGAAGAGAGATTGGAAAGAACTGGGCAATTATTGGACTAAAGAATTCCTTGACGACTACAAATCTTTGAATATGATTATGCCGACACACTATGTAAAGGCAACCGAGACCATGGACACGATTATTACGATGATAAGGGGATTGGAACAGAAGGGATTTACGTACATAAAGGATAAAAACGTTTATTTTCAAATAAGTAAATTTTCACGATACGGAGAGCTATCTGGACTAGGGAAAGCAGAGATGTTGAAGCTTGCACAGGAAAGAGGAGGAAATCCGGATGACCCGTGCAAAAAAGACCCGCTTGATTTTATATTATGGCAGCATTCAAAAAAAGGAGAGCCTCAGTGGGAAAGTCCATGGGGAGCTGGAAGACCGGGATGGCATATCGAATGTTCGGCGATGAGTTATAAATATCTGGGTTCGCAAATAGATATTCATGGTGGGGGATACGATCTTATTTTTCCTCACCATGAAAGTGAGATCGCGCAGACAGAGAGTTATACCGGCAAATCTCCCTTTGTCCGATACTGGGTTCATGCTGCGATGCTTGAATATAAAGGAGAAAAAATGTCAAAATCTTTAGGAAACATGGTTTTCATCTCGGATTTGTTAAAAAAATACTCTCCAAATACTATCCGCTGGGTCCTTTTATCACATCATTATAGAAAAGAATGGGGATTCGCTATGAATGAGCTAGATGAGGCCGAGAAGACAATGGGCGTTTTGCAAAAAAAAACTACCCAGAAAAAAGAAGGAGACATCCGAAAAATTGAAAATTTCTTGGAGAACGATATGGACATACCAAACGCGCTAGATTATATAAGAAAAGAAATGGGAGGGGAAACCTTGCAACAAACACTCACGCTTTTTGGATTTGCATCTTTTGCTTCTTAAAAAAACCAACGGTAAATTCCGTAAGACCATAGAAACATTTCGATCATGGCAAGAATAAAGATTCCAGTTTGTCTAGGTTGGTGCGGGGTAAAAATAAAGAAGAACTGAGAAGTAAGACCGTGAACAAATTCCACGATACGTATTGAAAGATTAAATGATCCTTCCTTAAGACGCTCTTATTTTTTCTGCAACAATCGATGTACTATGTATACAAGTGCAAGAATGCTTGTCCCTACGAAAATTTCTTCTGAAGTAACAGGAGATGTTTGTTTAGGCGGTGCTTTCTTTGTGGGTAATAGTGAAGTCCGGGGTTTAATCTGACTTTCTGATGGCAAGGGTGCTTCTGTCGGATACGGAGTCTCGGTTGGGTACGGAGTATTTGTGGGAACAATTTGAGTAGGAGAGGGTGGAACAGGAGTAGGAGAATGCTCCTTTCTCTTTTTTCCAAAAGAGGTTATGGGCAGCATAAGAATGAAAATCAAGACTAAAAGCGTAATGGCAAATTTTCTCACGAGTATATTTTACAAAAAAAAACATGTTGCGTATAGACAATTGATTTTTCATCTTGACGGTTGTATTGTGAATATCATATGATGAAAGGAAGCACCAAATCCGAAGAACAATCTGATACAATGATCGCTATGGAAGAAAATACTACGCTTGATGAAAAGTGCCCCAAATGTGGAAATCCGCTGGTAATGGCGACTACTCGCACAGGACGAAGACTGAAACGTTGTTCTACAAACGTCTGGGATAAAGAGACCCGTACTTCCTCAGGTTGTGATTATATAGAGTGGATGAAGGGAACGACTGAAGAGCTCGAAGAAGATTGTCCAAAATGCGGTTCAAAACTCGTCATGTACACTTCAGCAGCAGGAAAAAAAATGAAAAAATGTTCTACAAATGTCTGGAATAAAGAAACACGGTCTGCAGAAGGGTGCGACTACGTTCAATGGTTATAGCCCCTTCTTAATATCCGTCGAACTCCTCTGTTTTTACATGTTCTTGAGGGATAGAGAGCGAAAGTAATAGTTCTTTTATACTTTTTACCATTGCAGGAGGGCCCGCTGAGTAGAAAATGGGAGTATTCAAATCGGGTAAGTATTTTTCAAGCATTTCCGATGAAATATGTTTTTTTTCCCCGGTCCAGTGGTCCAGCTTCGTCATAATGGGAATAAATTTAAAATGGAGGCTGT
>Ga0156269_112_pt1 | contig 19457 bp, 18 predicted proteins | sample RifCSPlowO2_12_FD_107918 | JGI IMG/M metagenome (GOLD analysis project Ga0156269, IMG submission 107918) | Candidatus Roizmanbacteria bacterium RIFCSPLOWO2_12_FULL_40_12 | reverse complement strand
TTTTCACCTCTTCTTTAGCTTTTCTCACAATCTTTGCACGCAGTTTTTCATTTTTAAGACTAGTTATGGCATCGGCAATAGTTTCAGAATCAGAAAAGTTGGTAAAAACTGCGGCGTCCTTTGCGGTTTCCCGGAAAACAGGAATATCAGACAGCACTGAGGGGGCTCCTTGCGTCGCTGCTTCAAAAAAAGAGTATCCAAAACCTTCATCACGGGAAAGAAGAACGTTGCAGATCGTATTTTGATATAGCGCAAGAAGTTCCTCATCAGATATAAAGCCGGGAAAGATGAAATGAGGGTCGTCTTTAGCTATCTCAAGAAACTTTTTAAGTTCCAATTGCCAAGGATTTGAAAGAGACCCATGATTTTTAAAGACATTTCCTGCAAAAACACAGCGAACATCAGCTAACAGAATTGCTTGGGCTAGCGCAACAAGATTTTTGTTCCACGTTGCATCACCCACATATAAACAAAACCTTTCGGTCGTTATGAAAGCCGGAAGAGCGTTTTTCGTTTTCTCAAAAAACAGCTGAGGAAGAGCGGGATATACTACGCGAATCTTTTCAGGCGATACATTTAGAATGGACATAATGTCTTTTTTACTCGCTTCAGAATCTGTAACGAAAGTGTCATAAATATTTAAGGATCTCTTATTGAGAAAGACATTAAGTTTGCCCCTTGCTCCCAAGGGAAAATGGTCGGGATATTTCAACGGAATCAGATCATGGATTACGGCAATCTGTACTGGAGCAGCGCGTTTTTTAATCAGTGGGGAATTGATGATGTTAAAAAAAGGATTGATGAGAACGTCGTAGAGTGAAGCATTCATAAGGTCCGTACTAAATAAAGCATCAGGTAGAGTCTCCTTGAGGACCTGGAGATACCGGCCGATTCCGCGCACTCTGCTTTGGGAATCTTTTTGAGTTGGGTCGTAGACAAAAACCCGTTTCTGCATGGAATTATTATAGCCTTTTTTTGTATAATGTTCCTTTCCCATGTCTAAAGTTATTCTATCTGCTTCTGAGGTAAGACAGCTTATTTCGGAAAACAAATACAAAGTAAATCCTAAGACGAAATTCATAAGCCGTTGCATCGACGGTAGATATCAAATAGAACAGGATCTTCCCGCACTTGCTCTTGCCGGTGCAGACGCAGGCCAGATGGCGGTAATTTTTGCAACAGCCAATCTGTACGGGCTAAAAGTAGATGAAGAAAAGGTCTTTAAGACAGTGTGTGAGGTGGTTGGCGGTATTAAAAACCTTCGATTCCATACCGACGAACACGCCGACACAGAGATTATCATGGACGGCTGCGGATACGTGAGATATAAAACGTTATCGCCGGCTGATTTCAACGTCACTTCAAAACAGGTAGAGTTCATCAAAAAAAAAGCCGCTGAGGCGCTTAAAAAAGGCGCGGTTCAAGAGGTTCTTCTGGGCAATCATAATGAGGGGGCAATCCTTCTTATCACCGGACCGTACGGGATATATCCGGGTTACGCACTTGAGACTTCACAGGGAAAAGCAGCGGCACAAGTCTTTGAGTTTCACAAAGGGTTGGCAGATGAAAGACAGAGAGTTATTGCAAGGGAGTTGGTGAAAAATAAAGCGGTCGAATTATTCAAGGGAACCGATGAGGAATATCTCTATGAAATACTTTCGGCGACCACTGACGATCACCTTATGGAGATCGGAAAACGTCTGGCAAAAGGGCTAACCATTTACTCGGTGGCGTTTGAAGAGAACGGAGATTTTACTCTTGAAGAAATGGACCGAGTCTCCTAAAATCCCTTTCACGGACATATGAAATTATCTTCCCGCATTCTCATTAACGGAAAAGTGAAACGTTTTGGAGATATCTATAATCTTTTCAGTAAGACTGGATATGGCATGATCTTAAGTCAGCGTATACGTTGGAGTATTTACAAACCTCAGGAGATGTCTCATACAGCATGGGAACAGTTAATCGGGCCCGACGCAAATAATCTCAAGCATCTTCTGGTTTCATACCGACTTACCCAACTTTTTCTTTTAAAACAAAAAGAATATTCAAAAAAAGAGCAGGAACTCTTACTTTTCACTGCCATTGTGCACGACTGGGGAGAGCCGGTGGTAGGAGATACGATGAGATATGTAAAAACAGCCCGTGATGATAAAAAGGAACTCGAGGTCTTAGTCAAGATTATGAAAGATGTTTTTTACGGCAAGCTAAACCGTCGGTTGGAGAAAGCGGTGTTATCAATACTTTCTAATAAAACAACAAAACTTGGTGAAGCATTCCGTGTGATTGAGGTAATCGGATATTTCAAAACGGGATTTCTGGCTTGGCAGAAAGCAAAGAAAAAAACAGGAAGAATTACGCGTCAACTACGATGGTTAACTTCAAACGTCTTACATGCCGATATGGATTTTCTCGTTGAAAAAGCTTCAAAATACCGCTTCATCTCAGATTTTTTAGACGAAAATAGACCACTTATCACCGAAGCTTTTGAATCAATGCCGGATCTTGTATTCAGCATGCACCCGCTCAAGAAACAGGCATTTTATTACAGAAAATTTCAATCAACAAAAAAAAGTTGGCGTGATTATAATAAAAGATTCTATGGTACTAGGACCAAAACAATTACTGGCGCTCGTTAAAAAAATCAAGCTTGTCGAGAATCTTAGTAAACGGGAACTTACTAATCCTGAAGGCGCCGGATTTGATCTACGGCTTGGCGAGGTCTACAAAATTTCAGGAAAATCTTTCTTGGGTGAATTTGAACGAAAAACGGCCGATGTAAAATTGCTGAAACAATATAAAAAAGGGAAAAAGGTTTCGATTACGATCAAACCAAATGAATTCTTTTTGGTAAAGACAATGGAATCCCTCAATCTCCCAAAAAACATTGCCGCAAATATTATTCCCCGATCGACAACATATAGAAGTGGAATATTTATACGCGGTGGAAATGTACATCCTGGATATCAGGGAGGATTGATTTTCGGCCTTAAAAACGAAGGGCCCGTGCCGGTTATCATCGAGATGGGAGCGCGCATAGTGCACATTCAATTTCATGAGGTAAAGGGTGGCGGTTCAATGTACCGCGGGCAGTGGCAAGGCGGAAGGGTGACGGCAAAGAAAAAAGAAACGCAGGTATGAAAAAAAGATTAGAAATTGACGTTGAGTTAAAAAAGAATTCTTACCCCGGAAAGTTCGTCGTAATTGAAGGAATTGACGGCGCAGGAAAGACCACACAGGTTGCAGACGTAAGCAAAATTCTCTCCAAAAAATACGCTGTTTATCCGACCAAACAACCGACCGACGGACCAATTGGAAAACTAATCCGAAAAGCATTATCGGGATCAGTCGAAGTACCACAGGTTGCTTTTCAGTATCTTTTTTCTGCTGACCGCGAAGCGCAGCAAGGGGAAATAATAGGAGAACTGAAAAAAGGAAAGCTCGTACTGATGGACCGATATGTCTGGTCGGCACTTGCGTATGGAATTCTAGACCATGGATTTGACGAAATAGAAAAGACCGGAAAAACCTTAAGCGTTGCACTCAGCATCCTCTCGACATATCACCAATTTCTCATGCCGGATACTACGATTTATCTTAATGTCCCCGTCGACATTGCGGTTAAGAGATTATACGAATCAAAAAGACACGCGACAGAACTATATAAAAGAAAAGAGCAAGTAGAAAAAGCCAAAAAATCTTACAACTGGGTTGTGAAAACATTTTCAGAAGAATTTACCATGCTCGATGGCACGCTTCCGGAAGATGAAGTAACCCGGCAGATCGTTTCGTATATTGAACCTCTCGTAAAAAAATAGTATCCTGTACTGCGCGTATGGCAACAAACAAACATCCCGAATACCAGTATCTCGATTTACTTTCCGACATCATGGAGAATGGCTCTGAAAAAAAGGAGTTTAATTCCGGAATTTCATTAAAAAGCGTCTTTGGACGGCAGATCCGTTTTGATCTTTCACAAGGATTTCCACTTCTTACCACCAAAAAAGTGTTTCTCAAAGGAATTATTTATGAGCTCTTATGGTTTCTTCAAGGCAACTCCAACATCCAATATTTAGTCAAAAATGGGGTGCATATTTGGGATGAGTGGGCATACAAACCCTACAAAAAGGAAATGGAGGCTGGAAGTGAGGATAAATTGACACAAGAGGAGTTTGTACAGAAGATTGAAAAAGATGACGATTTTGCCATGAAATGGGGGGAATTAGGCCCTGTCTACGGGAGACAGTGGAGAAAATGGCTTACCTCAGATGCTCGGGAGGTAGATCAGATCGCTTGGGCTATAGAAAAACTGAAAAAAACACCCACTCGAAAACACGTAGTTATATCTGCGTGGAATCCTGAGTTCATCTATGAAATGGCTGTTCCCGGAAAAGCCATGGCTCTTCCACCGTGTCATACCATCTTTCAACTTGATGTACGTGAAGGAAGACTTTCTCTTCATCTTTACCAAAGAAGTGCGGACTCGTTTTTAGGAGTGCCGTTTAATATTGCGAGTTATTCTTTACTGACGTTAATGTTAGCGCAGGTTGCCGGTTTCAAGCCAGGTGAATTTGTGCATACATTTGGAGATGTGCATATTTACGGCAATCATTTCAAGCAGGTCCGCGAGCAACTAAAGCGAAAACCAAAACCATTTCCCACTATGAAATTAAATCCAAAAGTCAAAAATATTGATAAGTTTAAATATAACGATTTTACGCTTGAAGGATATGATCCTCACCCACCGATAAAGGGAGAGATCACGGTCGTCGGCGGTTTCTAATGAATTCAATACAAACCTCCCACGTATTACTTATTGAGAATGAGAGAGTTCTACTTGTAAAGCACGAAGATGGAGCGGGACATCTTACAGGTAGTTACGGAATTCCCGGAGGAAGAAAAGACGACGTCGAATCATTCAAGCAGGCTGCAATCAGAGAGCTTACAGAAGAAACAGGATTTTTCGTTGACGACAAAGATTTAAAGGAATATGATGGTAATGAATATACGGCTGACATAAAACGTAAAAGTGGAGAGACTAAACGATATACCATGAAAGTTTTTTATGCAGTCAAATTTGCCGGAGAAATAAAATCTTCAGAAGAGACAACGCCGGAATGGGTTAAAATAAATGAGTTAAATCAATATAAATTACTAACCAACGTAGAAAAAGCAGTTAAAGACGCTGTAAATAAATTATGAAAAAACCAAGGGTGAGCGCTGTTGCGGCACTTGCTGAAAAAAGCAGAGCTTTAGGAAAAGATAATTTACTTCTTTGGCAGATCCCTGAAGATCTAAAACGTTTGCGCGCAATGACCATGGGACATCCTCTTGTGATGGGAAGAAAGACTATGGATCACTTGATTACCGTTGCCGGTGGAGCACTGAAAGGGAGAACGAATATTGTAGTCTCAAGAAATAAAGATCTTCAGTCTCCGGGTTTTGTCATCGCCGGCTCAGTAGAAGAAGCCCTAGAAAAAGCTAAACAATCTCCTGGAGGCGATAAGGAAATCTTTATCTTTGGAGGAGCGCAATTATTTACTCTGGCGCTGCCGGTAACCGACAGATTGTATTTAACTATTGTGAGAGATGATCCTGAAGCGGATGCTTTTTTCCCGGATTATTCAGAGTTTACAAAAGTCATTGAGAAGAGCGAGGAAAAGAAATTTGAAGATCTTACGTACTATTATCTTACTCTTGAGCGGCCGGCTGCTTAAATATTAGAGAGCTTTGGAGAAGCGGGTAAAGCTTTTCTTCTACAGCTAAAAATATCTGGCTTCCCGAGAAGGGATTTCTGACGATGAGGAGGAGATATGTTTGACCATTTGTGGTTTTAACCAGCGCTTTTTGTGATTGTTTCTGAAATGAAACCTCCTTGGTCGCTACGTTTTTATCCTCAAAGAAAGAACGGAATGAAGGGATTTTTGCACAGGAAAGAGCGATTGCTACGCCATCTTTTCCGGTCAAACGCGACTCGGTTGTAGATTGCTTGATGACTCCAATTGAAGAAGGATAGAGAAATTCAGCTCCACAACCTTTGCTATTATAGGTAGCAAACTGAAGCGGATTAATTGTCGGAGAAGGAGCGTAGGGAGTTGAGGTTAAAATTGCAGATAAGGCTTTGTTAGTACTCTCTACACGTTGTCCATACCGCACCCCAACCACAAATACAAGAATCAATCCAAGGACCGAAAGAAGAATAAAAGGACCTTTTTTAGACTGCATGTTAGCTCATTATAGCAAAACAGAGTTGACAAAAGAGAATTATGTTTTGTATACTAGGTTTCGGTCCTCCTGATGAGACAAGGCAAATTGAAAACTTTTTCTTTACGCTATCAGAAACAAGGGTAAGTCTAACTCAGTTGGATAATGAGACGTTTTGAGCTTCAGTATAATGCTGGAGACAACGTTTCCCCGTTCCTTTTTCAAGGAAAAAGTTTCACTTTCCTGCTCGTCAGCGAGGATCAATTTATACTTACGAAAGGATAAGCGTGCCGTGTTTCTTCCCAAGAGCAACACAGAGAAAATGTTTTGAGAACGTAACCGAAGCAGACTTCTTATATGTCATATTTAGATTCAGAAGATACTAAAAAACAGAGCGAAAAGCTTGATGTAAGCTCAATGCTTAAGCCCATGGAAGAAGAGGCTGTTGTTCCTATGGAAAAACCTAAAGTAGAAGAAAAAAAACAGGAAAAACCTGAAGAGAAACAGTCTTCCCGCCGTGAAAATACTGGTGGAAGTTCTCTTGAAGAAAAGCTTAAAGATGATTTAAAACTCAGTTACGAAGCTGACGGAATACTTGACATTACAGTTGGCGGATATGGTTTCTTAAGAAAGGACTACGGTATCAATCCAAACGAGGACATTTACGTTTCTACATCCCAGATTCGCAGATTTTGGCTTCGAAAAGGAGATCTCGTTGAAGGTCTTGCCCGGCCTCCAAAAGAAGGAGAGCGCTTCCATAGTCTGCTCTTGATAAAGAAGATAAACGAAAAAGAAATGAACGAGGAGGAGTCGAGAAAGCGTGTTAATTTCGACCAATTAACCTCACTACACCCTGACAAACAGATTAAACTTGAGACGAAAAAAGAGGTACTATCAATGAGGATAACCGATCTGGTAGCCCCAATCGGATTTGGACAGAGAGCTCTTATTGTCTCACAACCTAAAGCAGGCAAGACAACCTTCCTGAAAGAGATGGCTGAGGCCATTTCGATCAATCATCCCAAAGTAAAGCTTATGGCTATTCTTATTGGAGAGCGTCCTGAAGAGGTGACCGATCTTAAAAGATTTGTAAAAGGTGAAGTAGCAGCTTCAAATTTTGACGAGTCACCCCGACAACAGGTAAAGGTTGCCAATCTCGCGTTAGAACGGGCCAAAAGAATGGTTGAAATGGGTGAAGATGTTATTATCCTTCTAGACTCGATTACGCGTCTTGCACGGGCGTTTAACCTGTCCGTATCAGGTACAGGAAGAAGCTTGTCCGGAGGTTTTGATCCATCTGCACTTTTTCCAGCCAAGAAATTTTTGGGAGCAGCCCGAAACTGTGAAGAAGGTGGAAGCTTGACTATCATTGGCACAGCTCTTATAGGCACGGAATCACGTATGGATGATCTGATTTATGAAGAGTTTAAAGGAACCGGCAACATGGAGCTTCACCTAGATCGTAAACATGCTGACAAACGCATATTTCCGGCTATTGATATTGAAAGATCAGGAACCCGACACGATGAGCTTTTATTCAGTAAGGAAATGCTTGATAACGTTAACACCCTTCGCCGGATGCTTGGACTTTTGAATTCGGAAGAGCGTGTAACCGTGATGATAGAGAAGCTTTCAAAGACGAAGGATAATGTAGAGTTTTTGAAATCTCTTACTGCAAACGGCTCCAGATAACTACATCAAAATATCATATTTCTATATCATTTGAAGCTAAGAGAAGAGAATCGTTTAATTTCATCATCTCAACGTCTTTCTGGTAAGCAAAGCGCATCCAGAATCTGATTCTGGGCAAGCCAGAATGACAATACTAAACTAAACGAGAATTTCAGGCTTTTTATTTGGCATTTCTACTTGACACAGTATACCAAGCATGATATACTCTCTACTAGTATCAAGTATATTAGCTTCAATACATGATAGATCAACGTATTAATCGCATTGTAGGCCAACTTCGAGGTATTCAACGAATGATTCAAAAGCGAAGGGACTGCAATGAGATCTTACAACAGATTACTGCCGTCAAAAAGGCTATAGACAGCGTTTCAAAGGAGATTGCGACCACGACTGTGCAGCGATATGTCGCTAAAAAAGACGCACAAAAGGTGGACCGGATCATGGAACGCATCATCAATATTTAGCCATTCAAGTTGACATCTACATTTTTTCAATTTATTATCTAAACCTATTTGAATATGACAGATAAAATCGAAAATGTACTTATAATCGGAGGAGGTCCCGCCGGCCTTGCGGCCGCGGTTTATACCGCCCGCGCGGATCTTTCTCCCATGATGTTTGCCGGTGCTCCGTACGGTGGTCAGCTGATGCTTACCTCAGACGTGGAAAACTACCCTGGATTTGCCTCAATTCTAGGCCCAGAACTCATCGAGAAGATGCGTGAGCAGGTGAAGCACTTTGGGACCAAAGTTCTTGATCAAAACGTGACTAAAGTCGATTTTTCTCAGACACCTTTTAAAGTTACCGCGGGAAACGTGGAATACCGTTCGCGCGCTGTAATAATCGCAACCGGTGCTCAAGCAATATGGCTCGGGCTACCTTCAGAAACAAAACTAAGGGGCAAAGGAGTTTCTGCTTGCGCTACCTGTGACGGATTCTTTTTTAAAGAAAAAATTGTAGGAGTAGTTGGAGGAGGAGATTCAGCTATGGAAGAAGCCCTTTTCCTCACAAAATTCGCAACTGAAGTTCATATTTTTCATCGTCGAGACGCTTTTAGAGCATCTAAAATCATGCAAGACCGAGTGTTAAGCCACCCAAAAATTAAAGTAATGTGGAACACCGAGGTCACTGAAGTTCTTGGCGATCAAAAAGTGGAAGGAGTGAAGCTAAAAATCGCCAATAAAGAGTCTGATTTTAAACTTGATGGATTGTTTTTAGCAATAGGACATACGCCTGATACAGAGCTTTTTAAAGGTCAGGTAGAGCTTGATGAAAAGGGCTATATGCTTACAACCGCAATTGCTGCCTTGTCCGGAAAGAAACTAAATAAACTTGATTCAAAATATCAAACAGCAACTTCTGTTCCCGGCGTTTTTGCTGCAGGAGATAATGTAGATCATACCTATCGACAGGCAGGAACCGCTGTAGGAATGGGGATCTCTGCTGCCCTCGACACCGAGCGCTGGCTCGAAGAAAACATATAAAGACACAAGACACAAATCCCAAGAAACAAACCAATCTCAAAAGACAAGCCTCCAAACATAGTCTATAAGCGATTGCAAAAATAACTCTCTCTTACTTTAATCAATACGTGAAATATGATCTTGAAGACAGGACTCTTATTTTTGCGAAAAAGGTTGTATTATTTTGCAAATCTCTAAGTCAAGATATTATTACCATCGAACTTATTCGCCAGCTTATACGATCAGCCTGTTCCATCGGTGCAAATTATCGAGAAGCAAATGATGCGCTCGGAAGAAAAGATTTCGTCCACAGATTACGTATAGCGAGAAAAGAAGCAAAGGAAACATTGTATTGGTTGGAACTGATGTCGTCAACAAAGAGCACCACAGCGAACATAGAAAATCTTATGAGGGAATGTACTGAGATAAGGAATATATTGTCGGCAATTATTAAGAAATCTGTCGACTCTGCTTGATTTATTGAGATTTAGAATTTGAAACTTGTTTGTCTCTTTGAATTTGTTTCTTAGAATTTACTTTAAGAAATTTAATGGGTTTTGTTGGGCTCCGCCCTGAATTACTTCAAAATGGAGATGGGTTCCCGTACATCTTCCCGTACATCCCATCACTCCCACTTGCTGACCTTGAGAAATCCCTTGACCAGAGTTGGCAGAAATCTGAGACAGATGAGCATAGAGAGTCCGGAACCCGTTTCCGTGATCAACAATCACGTGGCATCCGTATCCATATGGCAAACACCCACTAAAGACCACTGTTCCCGCATCCGCAGCAATTACCGGAGGAGCGCCGGGATTCTGAATATCCACTGCCATGTGGTACCAGATCGGATATTGACTAACACTTCCTGAGGTAGGCCAGATAAAGTTTGACGTTCCCCGTATTCCAGCCTGAATTGGACCAGTGTAGTAGCCTGCAGGATACGATCGCGCGATTGATGGCGCTTCAATAACTCCGTCAGGGACAAAAAGTGTCTGTCCCGGAGTTAATGAAAAGGTATCAAGATCTGCGAAATCATTAAATGGGAAGTTTACAATCGCCTGTGCGTCTACCTTATATTTTTTTGCGATTGTGTAAACAGTATCACCTGAAGCGACCTTATGTACGACACCGACACCAGGAGGAACCTTTACAATTTGTCCGGGTTTTATCGTATCACTTTTCAGATCATTCGCCCATTTTATTGTATCAGTAGAGACTCCGAACTTTTTTGCAATAGAGGCTATTGTGTCGCCCCCAAGCACTTCATAATTCACGACTTTATCCCGTGGCTTTGCCGAAATAATCGTTCCCAGAGAGCTTTCGTAAGGATTATAAGAGACCACGGTTGCTTGTGCTCCTGCATTGCGGTCCAACGGGTTGGCAAATGGATTATTTTCAGCAATAATCGGCCCACCGACCATCGCTGCAGCAACCAGTAAAAAAAAGGAAGTATTTAAAAAAGATGATGAATATTTTCCGCGTTTTACAACAAGAATCGCAACTAAAAGATCCTTAACTTTTTCAAATCCCTTGCCAAACTTTACGAGTCGGGCATGGAGGTAGTCTCTAAAAAAAAGCAGGAACGCTTTCAGATCATTCATGGTGGAGCATATATTCTAACAAAATTGACAGATTAACGGTTACGGAACTTGTTAGGAGGTCGGTTAAACGTCATTCTGGGGAGGAAAGCAACTCCAGAATCGATTCTGGACAAGCCAGAATGACAAGAAATACCATAGAGGAATCTGATAATTAAGTTATATTTTATACGTTCGTAGTTATCGTGCTTCAGGAGAGGCGTTTCTAGGAAGCTCTACTTTTGGACTTAACTCAGGTTGTGGCTTTTCAGGGAGGCGGAGTTCTCCTGGTGTAGAACTGGTTTGATCTCCTTCTTTCGGAAGTTTCTTTTTAAACTCTTCAAGTTCTGAAAGAACTTTTTTATAATCGTCCGGACTCTTATTTTTATCTACAAGTTTTAATACATTATTCATCGATTGTATAGCCCGATCATATGACCCGTTTTGGAAGTTGGCCCAGGCAAGATTGTAATATGCATTAGCCCAGTCGGGTTTGAGAGCAACTGCCTGTTCAAATAAGCGAATTGCCTCAGGATAATTTTTAAAGTTGTAATATGCTCCACCAAGGTTAAGCCGGTAAATAGGATTTTGCGGATCGAGAATGATTGCCCTTTGATAAGACGATACGGTCCACACATCAGCCCCTTTTGCCGCTCCGATTATACTCCGGTATACCGTTGCAAGATTTTCCCAGTTGACTGCTTTTTGAGGATTCAGCGCAACCGTTGCTTTTGATTCCTGGATAGCGGCTTGGATTGCCTGAGTGACTGTCTGTCTTTCCTCTTTCGTCAGTTGCTTTGGTTGAGCATCTTGTCCCTGAGCGCGCGCCGCCCGTTGGGCGATACTGGTTGCAATAAGAAGATTGGTTTGCGCAAAATTAGTACGGAAGCGCTCCACAAAGGGATTAAGAATAACAGCTTGACGTTGATTGTCATATAAGTCTCGCGCACTATTGTTTACAAAACCTACAAACGATCTTCTGAAGGCGAGTTCCGCAGCGTAAGCTCTTCCCACAAGATAAAACATGCCACCCAAAACTCCGACAAAAATAATTGCAACCAAAACATAGAGGGGGAGAACAGAGCCGAGATTAAAGTGTTTGGTTTCTGCTTCTTGTTGTGGCGCAAGCGAAAGGGCTACGAAGAATAAAAATAATACCGAAAAGGACAATGGCAAAAACAAAAGTACTGCAAGCATATATATGAAAAGCGCAGAAAAAAACAGATGTTCTTTAGCCCCTTTTTTAATGTGATTAATACCGGCTAGCAAGACTGATCCAAATGCGAGAAAACCTAAAATTCCGGTTTCTGTGAAAATTTGCAATAATCCCGAACGACTTATATTGAATGAATTAACGGTCCAAAAAGGAGTGCGATTATATGCAACATCTTTTGCTTTTGTAAATATTGACGAGTAGTTGTCCATTCCGACCCCAAACAGGGCATTTAACGGATTTTTCAAAACCTCAACAGCCGCATGCCAAGAAACACCGTAAGGGGGAAGAAGTACAGCCTGTTGAGCTGTTTCAGGCGTGAATATTCGGAAAATAGTAAGGCCCGCTGCAATGGTGATTACGACGAGCGAAACAATATCAACGACTTCTCGTTTTCGTCTGTGGCCAAAAAAATCAGCAAAACCGGCAACCACAAAAAATCCTAAAAAGACTGCCAGATCAACCCTGCCGCCAAGAGGGGTAAAGGCAGGGTTGCGCAAAAACTGCAAAAAAGGAGAGAGCGTCGCATTTTTAAATGGCTGGAAAAAAAAGAAAATAGTAACGAGAGAGAGAAGAAGAGCGCCCCATCGCAAGAACTTAAAAAGCTCTGTGCGTCCGCGAGCCCGCTCCAGATACATTGAGAAAACAATGAGAGAAAAAATTCCAAGCAAACCAAAATTAGTATTTAAAAGAGCTCCTACTTTATTGGGAGAAAAGAATATTATTGAGATCGCGCATGCTACCAGAAAAAATAAAAGTGGCTTTTCTAAGGGACTGCTCTGCCAATTGACTTTCTTGGTAGCAATGATTCCAACAGTGGATACCGCAAGTAAAGCAAGCGCCCCAAATGAAAGCAGGTAAAGCTTGTTTGTCGTAAAAAATTCCTGAGTCATAGTGAGAAAAAAAACAGGAAAGAGGAAAAGAAGCAGTCCCAAAAGAACCTTCTTGATAGACGACATAGAGTTTACAGTGTAGGAATTTTTTAAAGAATTGTCAAGCTAGATTTAGCAGCCCGGAAATGATGGATTTGCGGCGCAGCAGGATTCTACCGTACCGTATATGAGAGACTTATTTGGACAGCCTGGATCTTGCACGCATGCATTATAGTCTCTCGGTGATTGGCACGCGTTACAGGAATTGTCAGAGACGCAAACATAGCCGTTACTTTTTTGAAGACCTACTTGGTGGCTTGATACACCATAGTCAAAGCCATAGGGTGGAGATAATTTTGCCGGTCCACATCCTCCTCCTTTGCACCCGAATAGCTCGCTATCCTTATCGTTTTCATAGCTGAAATCAGCATATACCCGATACCATTGAGGACAATAATCTGAAGTGCATGGAGGACTTGTACTTTCTGCGCAAACTGAAGCGTCATTTCTAGCGCATCCCGGCCTCTCGACTTCCAATAGATAATCTTTACTTGGATGTTGGGGATCACACGGTAACTTATTGAGATAAGGAGAGAATTCTGAGAATTTTGGCGGGGCTGTTTCGAGCCCGCAAATATGACAAAGTTTCGAGGTTACGGTTTTTGAAATAGCGCAAACGTTTACAGCAGTTGACACATCGAAACAGAGATGTTCTGCCTGCGGATAACATCCTTTGTCCGAATAATAATCCTCAAAAGATTTTTGTAAAACTGCAAGGTCGTGTTTTCTTTTCGCGTCATGCGCTTTATTAATTTGCGCCCACGGGTCCAGAAGTAAAATGACAGCAACGGAGATGATCCCAATTAACGCGGTAACGATTAGAATCTCCATGAGTGTAAAACCTTCTTTAAAAACAGTCTTCATAAATATGAATAGTTTAGTTTATTAACTCATGACTGTAAATGTCTGCGTATAACCGTGGGCATGGATGAGATTAATCGACATAAATCACATCGTATTTTCTTGTATTAATAGGTTCATTTTTTTGTAAGTGAGTATAAATCTCACGATTTAAAATATTCGGTTCAAGAGAATATGAGAGCGAAGCAGCTTCCAAAGCCTTTTGGTAGTTACCTTTATCGTACTCAATCAATGAAAGATAGAACCACAGCTTTGCATTTAATGGGTGTTTTTTTAAGGCACGGAGTATGAAATAGTATGCTGTTTCTGAATTCTCATGATAGTATAAAATCTGAGCAAGGTTTCCGTAAGCAGTATTTTCCTGACCGATGGAGATCGCTTGTTCATAGTCTCGTTTTGCCTGTTGTACATCTCCTTTTATTTGATATATGGCGCCAAGATTATTCCACACCTCTGCTCTATAGGGAGCTAAACGAGCTGAGTTTTTAAAATGAGCGAGCGCCTTGTCCCACTTCCCTTCGGACGCGTAAATTGCTCCGACATTGTTTTCGATATCGAAGCTATCTTTCGAGACAGTGATGTCGTGAAAAAACAGCGTTCTATTACTGTTCCAATCGGCGTTTCTGACAACTGTTCGGATCGACAATCCCGCTAAAAAAAGAATAAAAACGACAAGAACAATGGTATTGAGCTTCTTTTTGGTTTTCGTAAAAAAACTCATGATTGCACCAGAAAAGCCCAGTAAGCCCGCCATGGAGACATAGAACCAACGATCCGCTACTGTCATATCAAGAGGGATAATATGCAGGTTGAGGAGCATACTGATAAGAAACCATAATGTAAAAAAAACATAGACAGAAAAGAGTTTAGATTTTTTTTTAAACATAATAAAGCCCGCCACAACAACAAAAATTAAAAAAGAAAGGCTAATCATAAGAGGCAAAAAGAAATTCAAAAAATCAATCGATTTGAAGATCCAATACTGAGAAACCGCTAAATCCCTTGGGAAAAAAAAAGTAGAGAGATAGTAAAGAAAGGCTTGCGGTGCATGGAGTAAACGGTGTGGAAGATCGAGTCTGCTTATAGGAAAAATAGGATATGAAACAGTAAATTTTTTCGCATAGCCAAATCGTAAAAGACTGTAAAAAATAAGTACAGAAATCGTCCCGTATAGTACTCGCAGCAAAGCTCTTCTGTTATATATAAAAAAAAAGCAAATAACAAAAAAGAGAAACAATATTCCCGATTCTTTAGAAAGAAGAGATAAGAGCAATAAGAAGCAAATAATAGCGAGTCTCTTATAGGAGACGTTGGAGCTTCTTAAGGAAAGATATAATGCAAAAATTCCAAAAAAAAATGACAATGTTGTTTGCAGAGAAGAAAGATACGCCACAGACTCAACATTCATGGGATGGACAAGAAAGACGGTACTTAGCAGAATGGAAATCTTATCTCCTAAGAATTTCTTAAAAACAAAAAATAGTAGGACTGAGCTTGCAATATGTATCAGCACCTGAAAGATATGAAACGCAGCAGAGTTTAGTCCGAATATAACGTAGAGAAGAGCAAAAAATAGCGTTGAGAGAGGCCGGTAATATAGTCCGCCCAAAGTACCCTGTCCTTCTACGTAGGCTGTTCCTCCCTTAAAAAAGGTTAAAACATTGTCAAGAGATCGAATGAGTGGATTTTTTACGATTTGCAGTTCGTCATCCCACACAAACCCATTAAAAAAAGAGTTGACGTACACTATGAAACCAAGAAGAACAATCAAGAGAATAAAGTAGAGCGTCGAGCGTTTCATCCGTTCCCTTTTCATCAGCTTATTATATACAAGCTAAAGTAAGAAGAGTTTATAAGCGACCGGGATCTATGAGTAATGCATGCACTTCATTTCTCCTCTGCATGTTGCCCTCGGTATAGACAAGAACGGTCAACCCTTTTTTAAGATCGATTAGAGAGTATCTGATTTTAACTGGTGCTGGATCAGGGTGATTAAAAGTGCTCGTTGATATTTCTGTCTGTGGAGTAAGTCGTATAGAAAAAACGCCTTCTTTTTCACCCAGTTTGGGATTATTACCGAGCGGGCTTCCTTGAGCCAAAATCGGGATTCCTGTTATTGAAATAATATCAGGTGTTAGATCGACAATCTCTCCTCGGATGGTATTTTTAAGAGGAAAGACAACTATTTTAGAAGCCCGAAATTCATTTTTCCGTTGGACTCGGAGATCCGTTTGGGTCTCTGCTGTGACATAATCACCAACTTTTATTTCATCAATGGTGGAAATAGGACGCGATACTTTTGTGAAAAGGTAGGGAACTGTCAGGTTGGGGTCAATCTTGGTCTGTTCATCCACGAGAACTCTATATCTTAATTTCTTTGCATTTACTGGATTGTCTTCTGTAACGCCCCCTTCTCGTATGGTGATACTTATTCCGTCGTTTTTCTCAACAAACCCAAAAAAAGAGTTGACGGGCTGGGTAAGAGAGAGAATATTTGGAGAAAAGCTTAGCTTACTGACAAAGTAGTTAGTAGAAAGAAAAAGAAAAAGCGACAAGCCGAGACAAGTAAATATTACAACAAAAATTTTTTTGTGAAAACCAGAAGATTGTTTTTCCATACAATATCATGAATAAAAATAGTTAATCATCGATGTACCAGAAAGTCCATGTACCGGAGCTTGGATTTACTGTTCCACCACTAGCGTTTCCAAACACAAGTCTTACCACATTGGCATTGCTCCAGGACCCTGTTAACTGTACGCGCCCTTGAGAACCATACGCGTTACTACTGTTGACAGCAATTCCGCCGCCGGTATAATAACACCCAAAACCTCCGCAGGTGGGCATATTTGAAGGAGGAACAACGGTAATGACTGCATCAGTACCGCTTGGCATAGTAACGTCACTGATTGCATTTGCACCATTGCCTGTGCTTGCCGGATCCCAAGTCGTCGTCGTCGACTTGATTGCGGTAAAGACGACACCACCTACTCCCAGACCCACAGTTCCTTCTACGTCAAGCAGGGCGTCAGGAGTACTGTCTCCGATTCCCACATTAGCATCCAAAATATTCACTTCATCGGTAGTTTGATCGTCAAATTCCACTCTTCCTGCTGCTGAACCAAGACCAATCCATGCATTATCAACGGTCGTTACGTCTCCGCTTCTATCCAGTTGAAGTTTTGTAGTGCCAGAAGCGGAAGCCGTTAAAATATTCTGATCTCCCGTTTCATTGACTATCGCAAGAGCTTTTCCGGTAACCGCACCTGACACGGTAAGGTTATTTGAACTGATAGTCAGCGTTCCTGCCGCGGCCCGTATTTCTTTTGCGAATCGAAAGGCTTGCAATAAAAGAACAATAATTACCACCGATAATAAAGCTAGAGAAAAAATAGAAAGAGTCGGAAAGCGAGATTTTTTCATGCGTATTTCTATCTTTCAGAATAATATAAACAAAGAAGTAATGTCAAGGGGGAGAGGGAAGTTGCCTGAAAAAAGCAATTTCTCGCTGAAAAACTAATTTATAACGAGCCAGTTGAATTTCAGATCGGGGTGAGATGAGTTGCCGACCGTGACTTTAAAGAATGCTTTACATCCTTGCACGCCAGACGGACACGAGCTTTTTTGACCAACAGTTAACTGTCCATTGGGAATCGACTCGGTTGGGGTGAGATAGATCAAAGAGTTGTCCTTAATATTTTTGTTGTAGATTATAATCTCCGATTCGTTGGACGGAATTATTCCTAGACCTGCACTTTCGGCATTGGTTTCTATAGCTGCTCCGAAGAGTCCGTTTCTTGCAAGATTATCCGGCGCTGCAATGATTGCTCCTGAGTCGTTTGCGGATAGATTACTTTCTAAGGAAAGATCTTTAAACCGGGCTGATCCAGAGGCGTCTATACTGGCAACTTCATTGCCAGAATTTTGAATTTTGAATTTTGAATTTTGAATTTGATCGCCCCCAAGATTTACGGAAAGATTGTCTCCTTCTTGAAGTGGAGCGATCGTGTTGGTTTTGACTCCGCCTTGTGCAATAAGTGTGCCTTTTGTGGTAATAGTTCCGTCTTTTGCTATTATTACCGCTCCATCAAGAAGATTTATAGTGGATAATGCATTGATTTTAAGCTCTTGGGCGATCGTTGAAATCTGATTTTCCTGTATACTCATACCGCCGACACCAAAAGTATTGACGACGTACGCGTTATATAAATTAGCGTTACCCGTTACGGTAAAGTCGGAGACTGCGACACTTGCGTACTGTTGTAAAAGCAAATTGTTTTGTGGATCAATCGTACCCACAACAGTTGACTGGTTTAGATTTTGATAATAATTGGGGTCGGGAAGCGGCTGATTTTGAATCTGTGCCAAAAGCGATTGGATCTCATTTACCTGACTCGAAAGATTACTTGTTTGTTGAGTTACTGATGAAGTTTGCTGACCGATATTCGAGGTTTCGCTTACGACATTTTCAAGACGGTTTCTGAAGTCGCGGATGTTCTCAGCGTCAACTTCTTTTGCGACTAATGTACCGGAAAGGGAGGCGCTTCGGGCAGATAGTCCCTCAGCGTAAAGGTCTTTCGCTTGTACATTTTCAGCTTGAAGCGTACCGCTTAACGTCGCATTCCGCGCGGCAATATCGCCTTCGGCATTAATACTTGCGACTTGATTTCCATCTCTTCCTTTTATGATAAGTTTTGCCAATCCGCCAGCTGGCGGACTCCCTGCTTGTTGAGAGAGATTTACTTCCACATTACCGCTGTCTTTCGGCTTAATTTCATCAGTCTGTACTGAATCTGATTTGACATTTTGAGCTTGCAATTCACCGGTTTCAACAACAGGCGATATAATTCTTTGAGATACAGTAAGGTTTGCAATACTTGCAGTAACAGCGCTCAATGTATTAGAGGTTATGGATTGAATTGACGCGCTAGAAGTGGAGAGTACCTCTGTTGTAACTTCTTGAACAGTAATAAATCCTCCTTGAATACCTCCTGCGATAACTCTTGAGAATGCTCCGATCTCATTGATGGTTTGACCCAAGGCATTCTGTACTTCATACCCATTTTGAGTGTTTGCTACGGTATACGTTTCTTCCTGTGGTGTTGGGAGTTCGCTCTGTGGAATTTCTCCCTGATCATTCAGAATAAACCCGCTTCCGCCGCCAGATCGAGCATTAGCCCAGTTCTCAGCATCAAAACGGGGAGCAGTTAGACGATAGGCGACAGTTGTGGGCCGTGAGGTGTAAATGATCAGCCGAAGACCTGGTTCATCGATCATATACCATACCCGAGTATCTGTAGAAGGGGTTAATAGGGGAACCAAATCGGATATATGTTTTTTTAGATCTGTCGTTTTTGAAAACAGCCAAAGGTCTGATCCTTCCGGCACTTGTGCAAAATTAATAACTGTTCTGTATCCAACTCCAGGGACATATTCTGTAGTTTGGATTGTTCCGGTAGTCTCTTCTTTTACCCCTGTCATAGAGGCCATGTATGTCGCATATTTTTTTCCATTA
>Ga0156269_110_pt1 | contig 19656 bp, 22 predicted proteins | sample RifCSPlowO2_12_FD_107918 | JGI IMG/M metagenome (GOLD analysis project Ga0156269, IMG submission 107918) | Candidatus Roizmanbacteria bacterium RIFCSPLOWO2_12_FULL_40_12 | reverse complement strand
CAAGATATGTATTTTTTATCTGATTGAGACTTAGAGCTTTGGCCTGTCGTATCGGTCTTTTTTTCTCATCCACGATCCAGTCGTATCCATACATACCAAACAGAACCGTTAATTTTTCGGGCTCTATAAACTTCTTGTAGTCGCCTATCATGCTCGCAAAATCGTAGCCGAATTTTTTCCCTCCAGAAAGAGGAAAATTAGGTCCCGGCTCCCCGATACTTTTGTGAAGATCGTATGCCATAACCATAATTTCATCTGTATGCTTTCCCAGAAAATCCAGATCATACGGTCGCTGTCGGAAATATACATCTCCATATATGGTCATTGCAAAATGAAGGTTGTTGTTTTTTGCCTCACTGTAGAAATTCTCTACGAAGATATTGATATTTCCCGGGACAGAGTCGTCGAAAAGACTAAAAAGTTCAAAATCAAATACGATTCCGTTGAAACCGTTTTCAGTTGCTATCGAGATTGAATCCTTGATGATACTCTGCTGGGCTTCTTTATTTTTCAGTATGCCGAGGTTCGCCGAAGAGTTGGTCATCTTTACTGTCAGAAGTTTTTTTGCACTTGGAGGAACACTTTCTATAAAATTCTCAATGTTGTTATAGGCTTCGTCATCGGTAACTATCCCCCCGCTGCCACCCGTTACCCCAAAGTAAATAAAGCGGTCGTACTGCGCAGAGGATAGCGACTCATCAAGTGTCCACGATGGTACGAATATTGATCTTTGGGAAATCTGAACGGGACTTCCTGCTATTTGAACGGACGGCTTTTTGAGCGGTAATAGTGTCGGAGATTTTTCCTTTTGGACCTGAAGAAGAAGATATCCAAAGCCGGCGCAGAACAGAATAAAAGCAATAAGAAGTCTCAACTTCCTCATCGTTCTATTATAAAGAATTTGCTATAAAAAGATCGTACAAAAGCTCTACAGTATCTACATATTTGGCAGTGTCGACGCCAAAAATGACATTGTTTCCCGAACGCGACATAACCTCAAACTCATGATTTATTCCATCCGCATCAAGCGCGGCATATAACTGACCCTTTACTTTGGATGCGCGGGCTTGTATTCCTTGTCCCACAACGCAGATTACCGACATGTCTTTTTTTTGTAGTTCGAGTCTGGTTGGCTCCACTGCTCTTTCAATCCCGTCAAGAACCTTCGCGCCCTTCTCCCCGATTTCATCTCTATGAACTATTATTGACTGATGATCAAGACTCGCAGGACTCTCTTCATAGGAAACTCCCTCTGCCTCAAGTACGTCAAAAATGGGCTTGGTTGCTCCTTTTTTTCTGTTTAATCCGGGTTTTTCTATCTCGATCGACCAGAAACCGCTTTTGCCGGCTATTCCGATTACCGTCTCTCCTTCGGGCGAATCTCTTTCCTGTGTTATTAATGAACCCGGCTCTTCTTGACGGTAACTATCTCTTACATGAATGGGTACCCATAAAGCTGCTCTTGCATCATCAAGGTATGGAATCGTGTCAGGATGAACTACTTTTGCTCCTGTATAAGCAAGCTCCCGGGCTTCTTGATGGGTAAGATTGTAAATGACAGATGCATCTGTAATGATCTCGGGATTTGCAGCCCGCATCCCCGGCTGATTGGTCCAGATCTCATATAATCTATTTCCTACTCCGCGGGTAACTATTGCCCCTGATACATCGGATGCATTCCGTCCGATTAGTACTAAATTTTCAGGATTTCCATCAGTGGATGCATAAAAACCCGGATATACTACTACTCCGTGAGTAGGTAATCTGTCGGTAATAAGTTCGAAGCCGTCTTTTTCATCGCGGCGCATTACTTCGGCGGTGTCCACAAAAGGTACTCCAAGACGTTCTGCCATAAGCTTGGCGCTCAGATTTTCACCGCGCGACATCACCCAAGCGCGGGGCTTTTTAGTATTTATGCCGTCGTGAATTTCACGCAACCATGCTCTTACAGTTCTGCTCCGAAAACCTTCTGCGATTTTCTCAAATTGCTCTGCAATGGTCCGGAATGCTCTGTCAAAACCCCCTCCTTCTCCAATGGAAATACTACATTTTTCTAAAAGATCTGTCACTCCTTCCGGGGCGGAAGTTACCACATCCTGCCGCTCGGGCTCAGCTTCTACAATTTGGGCAGCTACTTCGAATCGCTCTGCATTTTTTAAAGAAGTTCCGCCGAATTTTGCCGTAACATAACCACGTTCTGTCCTACTCATAGAAAAAAGCAATTGTATAGGAAACAGCGCGGTAATGCAATCTTTGGACTGTTAGGACGTCCTCAATTTGGGAGCTTGAGAAGCAACAATGCCAAGAAGTATCCAGAAGATTAGCTCTTCACTTATTGAAATAATATTGGTCTGAGAGTGAATGACAAAAAGAAGCAGGGAAAGAAATGCATAATACGACACGGTGTTTTCACGTAAGAAACGAAGGAAAAATCTGATAAGAATCGCCAGATAAGCAAGAAGTCCAAAGATTCCGGTTGTAACCAAAAACTCCAACAGTACTCCGTGGGCTTTATCTACATATATATCATGCTCGTACCGTATAGGCCAGTCTACCGATCTAAATGCGTAGTCGAAATTGGCCCATCCCCAACCGGTAAAAGGTTTTTGCGTGAACGCATTCACTCCTCTCATTAGGATTCTTTCACGGGATTCAAAGGTAAACGGCCCACTGATCTTTATAAAGAAAAATGCCGCTCCCAAAAGAATTCCGGAAAATAACAAAGTGTAAAAAATTTGTCTTTTTGATAATGCGGTATTTTTTAGAAAGATTCCGGCGATCAAAAGAAGAATTCCTATGATCCCACCAAGCGATTTGCTTAAAAGCACGACGAAAACATTGATTACGAGTGCGCAGAACCATATAAGTTCTGAGAATTTATTACGGGAGTTTTCATAGGCCTGTACGATAAACGGCGTAGTTACTAAAATATACCCCGCAAGAAAACTATTTTGCCCGAAGGTTCCGGTAAACGGCGCCTTGAAAACCAACCCGAGAACGATCGTAAGGATGGCGTTGAGAAATGAGGAAAGAGCAATCACGGTCACAAATTCTTTTTCCCAAGTCTTTTCCCAAAAGAGCGCCAGAAAGAAAAAGAGTCCGATAAGATGCATAAAGGTAAAGATTCCGTTGTCGCGGAACGCGTTGCCGAAAAAGCTCTGTAGACTGTCAATACCTACAAAACTAGCAAAGAAACTTATCGCGCAAAGAATCAATACCAAGCCTATCAATAGACCGTCATGGTGTTTTTTCTTGAGATGGGGAAGTCCGAAAAAGAGCCCGAAAAGAAGGAGTGCTTCGATCCAGATTCTGACAAACCAGATTCGCGGGAGTTCATAAATAAAAGAGGACCATGGCCAGATAAGAAAACTCGATATGAAAAATCCCCATAGGAAAGTCTGTTTGAGAATTTCTCGCTTGACTTCAGTTTTCATTTTTAGTTAGATTTATATATACATCATACATGAGTAGCTCCGCGACAAGTGTAAAAGAATTCTTTAAACAGGTAAAAACTTCCTGGAATAGTCTCTCCCTCCACCAACGCACCTCGACTCTGGCAACCGTCTTTGTACTTTTACTCGTCCCCGCAGCCTATCTCGTAGCTCAGTCTCCTATCAAACTCCGCAACCAAGCAATGGAAGTGCCTATTACTCTTCCGGGAGATATTACCCCGACTCTCCCTTCAACGCCAGCTCCGATAATTCCCATTAATCCGGCTGAATACAAAACCTTGTCATTTAATCAAACTCTTGAGGCTGAATTAAAACCAACTGATCCGGTTTTGCAAGGAGGAACCGTCAACTTCTATAAGGTAGTCCTTCCTGAAAATCCATATGGCAGCACCTATAACGATATCGAAGTGTTTATCCGGTCTTGTGGTGAAGCATATGACAACTGTCAGGCATTCAAAGGATTTACAGAACGGTCGCAAATTTTCGATTCAGGCTTCCAACCTATGCAGCCACAAAGTGGTTACGATACGCGCCTTGATTTTGACGCTATTAAAATTACCGGTGACAAAACATACTATATAACGGTTGGCTCTACTGCACCGGTAACAACAAATAAGAAATACTTAATCTCATTCTGGTACGAACAGGATAAGATTCCACCCGATCTAATCACTCCTACACCTATTCCTGAACCACGTTACAGTGTCATTGGAAATCCTACGTATACCAATGTTCAGTATGATTTAACCACCGGCTTAAGTCCTTCTTCATTATTTCTCATGCTTCTCTACAAAGACGGAATATCATTGTTTGCTCAGGAACAGTCTGAGTTTAAATACGCATGGGCGCTCAGCGACTCGTCACTTGCCAAGTTGGAAACTACCCCATACTGCCCTTCTTCTGCTACTAAAGACTGTCCGATCGGTGCAAAAGTTACACCGCTTCAAGCCGGGACCGTAATCCTAAACGGACAAATTAGAAAAAAAGATAACGATGAAGTGCTTGGTGGAATAAGCTACAACATCAAAATTATAGGCTCGCTTAGTCCGACTCCGACCGCAAGTCCTTCACCTACTCTTGTTCCAACTGCACCCGCTTCAAAAGCTCCGACTGCCGTACCTGCCGCAAAAGGCAAGACAAATAATCCACCGGCTCCACGCAAACCAGCTCCAAAATCCTGTGCGCCTAATAGAGTGTCGAAGTTTAATACTGTTTACAATGGAACGTGCTGTTCTGGCTACAATAATTTCGTTGGGTACTGCGATACCCGTCCGCCAACAACACCTCCTTTGAATTTTTCTTGGATTAGCAGTCTCCTTAAAGGGCCTGTTTCGAATCCTAAACCAGCGCCGAAATCTCAGCCTAAAAAACCAGCATGTCGCTATGAGCGATATTATGCTGGAAGACAGTGCTACTTTTTTATCTGTACGAATGTCTATAGAACCCGCATTGTCCCTCAGAATTGTGAATGGCGATAGAAGAATTACCTCTCGCGTTCGTTGCGAACAAAAAGAAACGTTCCTAAAGATAGGAAGACTGTAAAGATTACGGAGATAATCAGAAGTCCTGTTGCGGGGTTAAAGAGTACGATCTTCGAGTATTCGGGTGTACCGTAATAATAAATACTTCGTATAAAATCGACCGAGTAAGTCATGGGCGCAATTCTTGAAAGAACCAAAAGTACCGGTGGAAGATCCTTTATGGGGGCAAAGACTCCGGATAAGAAAAACTGAGGGAAAATAATAAACGGAAATATCTGTTGAACCGATACTTGCGACCCCAAATTGGCAAGTACCAAGACTCCAAACGCCCCTCCCAACAAACAGGGAATAATCATAAACGGTATAAGTCTTGCCATGTGTCCCCAATCGATAGGAACTTGAATAATAAGTCCAAAAAGGATTATTCCCACAACCTGCGCCAGTGCAACCATTGACTCTCCAAAGATCTTTCCCAAGACGATTGAAAAGCGTGAGACAGGTGCAACAAACATTTCCTGCGCGAAATCCTCTTCACGGTCTCGTACCAGTGAAATAATACCGGAAGCGGTTGACTGAAATAACGTCTGACCGATCGACCCGATAAAAACAAAGGTAAGAAAGTTAAACCCTACTGATTTTCCAAGATTTGACTGTAATGATCCGCCTAAAATTCCGATAAAGATCATCGGAAAAATAAATGTCGCCAGTATTCGAAATCTGTCGCGTATAAACTTGATAAAGTCTCTGGATCCGATGGTTATAATGGCGTTTATTTCTTTTTTTAGTCTCATGATTTGTCTTTTTCCATGGAATTTGCAATGATCTCAACATATGCTTCCTCCAGGGTTGGCGCATGAATCTGCATGACAGAAAGCTCTGTGTCAATCTTTTTAATCACTTCCTGCGCTTTGAATTTTGTAAGAGGAACTTTGATCTGACCGTTTTCCAAGAACTTAATTTTCTTTTCCTGCAATTCTTTTTTGAGCTTGTTTCTATCGGGACTGTCAATAAGCAGGTAGTTTTCGACAAGCGTCTGTTTGATTTTTTCGGGTGTGCCGTAGCTTATAATCTTTCCGTTATTGACGATTGCGACATGATCGGTCCCCTCTGCCTCATCAAGATAATGAGTTGTGAGAAAAATGGTGGTGTTCTGCTCTTTTCGCACTTGCTGCAGGTAATCCCACAGGCTTTTGCGGCTGATCGGATCAAGTCCTGAAGTCGGCTCATCTAAAAAAAGCACTTTTGGCTTATGTATCAGGCTTCGTACGATCTCCAGCTTCCTCTTCATTCCGCCTGAAAATGTCTTTATCGGGCGGAAAAGATCTTTTTCAATGGTCAGGATTTCTGCAAGTTCATACACTCTTTTTTTGTATGAGTCCGGCATCATACTAAAGGCCGGTCTAAAAGTATAAAGTCCGTAGAGAACCGCGTGAAAGCGGATGTTTTCCTCTGCGGTAAGATTTAGGTCGAGACTTGGATTTTGAAAGATGACGCCGATGTGCCCCCGAACTTTATTTGGCTCCCGGTCCATATCAAATCCTCCGATCTTCACTTCTCCTGAAGTTTTGGCTAAGGTTGTGGTAAGTATGGAAATGGTTGTGGTTTTTCCTGCACCGTTTGGCCCTAAAAATGAGAAGAACTCTCCTTCTGATATGGAAAAAGAAATCCCGTCGACCGCATTTTTGTCTGCTTTCTTATACCTTTTTTTTAGATTCTTTACCTCAATTACTTTTGCCATTTGAACAGTCTAGCAAATTTATACGTTTTCTTTTATTATGTTTGCAATTTCTTTTTCGTATCCAAACATAGAGTGATCCATCTGCGGAATTAAATATGATTTAAAGCCCGCAAGAAGGCTCTTATCGACAAGGTCCTCATGCTCCCCCACGATAATGACCGCCTTATCCTTAAGTTTTTTTAACTCCATCGGGTTATTTTTGATGATGTAATCCTGCATGGTCGACAACGCAGATTGATAAGTATGCTCAAACCATCCCCGTATCGCATATCGGTACCGGCGTCTGAAAAGATTCACATAAAGTATGACAAGCCAGCGGTATAACCAATGACAACTGCAGAGTAATTTTCCCCAGATTGTTTTGTCAACATAATGACGTCCTAGCCGTCTACTTTGCATCGCTTTTTTCAGCGCTTGTTCTGATTTTTGCAGGGGATATGAGATAAGAAATGCTTTTTCGACAAGGTCGGGATATAGAATTGCAAAATCCTTTACCACAAGAGCGCCCATTGAAAATCCGATAAGGACTGATTTTTTAGTGACTTTTTTTCTGAGAAATGAGACAAAAAGATTTTTGTCGTATATAGTTTCGAGCTTTTCCTCTGCTCCAAAGCCGGGCAGATCGTATGCGATTCCATCTGGAAAATACTGCCGCAATAGGGTAAAGCTATCTTTGGTGTCGCAATAGCCGTGAATATAAACGATAGGTTTTCCCTTATAACCGGATCTTGCTTCCTTTATGTTTTTCATCGAGTTTATATATGAGTTTTTGAGTGTTGTACACGACGAGACACAATCCTAAAATCGAGAGCACGACAACATACGGCAACGCGGTCCGCACATGTACCTTACCAAATATCGCAACCAGCGTGTTTATGATAATCATAACAATCCGGATTTCGGTCGGACCAATCCGGAAATAAGAAATTCGGAACTCATTGGTTACGGCAAACTGTAAAAAAGAGTTAACCATGTAGGAGCCGTAAATTGCGAGCGCAAAAAACAACAGATACTTAAGATCGTCGGGTATGATGAATGAGTACGCGATGAGGAAGCAACATAAAAATACAAAGTCTAAGAAGTGATCCATGTAATAACCCCAGCGGATAAGGCCGGTTTTCCGGTAAACTCCTACTGATCCGTCAACAGTGTCCGTAAACCAGTGAAGTACGATGATAAGAGAGAGGGCCCAAAGCCAATTAATGTCAAACTGAGCCAAGTATCCAAAGACAATCATTAAAAAACTCCAAAGAATGGTAAAAAGCGTGAGATTGTAACCGTTTAAAAATTTCGGGAGTCGCGGGACTGCCCACTTGATCATTTTTTTGTCAAGAAAGTAAAACAGCGATTCATTTACCTTTGTATGTGTTGCGAAGTCTTTTTTAAGCATCAGTACCAGTCCATTATAGCAGATAAGAACAATGCGAAGAATTATGGACTCTTGAGATCTTCCTGAGAGGTCGGAGATGATTGTTGGTCCGTTTCCCGCTGATAAAGCCAACCCAGCCCTAGAATAATGAGAAGGATGAGGGAGATTATAAAAACCTTGTCTTTCATACCATAAGAAGAGCCGCAGCAAAGGTTACGATGAGAGTCGTAACCCAGACAAAGAGCGCCATAAATTTGATTTTATCTACTCTATCTTCCACTTCACGGAGAGATTTTCCGGCAACAACAAAGCCGTCTCCACTTCCTTTAAACGGAACGATCACGACGGCGCTTCTTACGTCGGGACGCGGCTGCCAAGTGACCCGGTGCTGTCCGTTTTCTTTTGCATGTCCAAAAACCCCGACCGGTAAAGTTGGCGGTTTTCCATCAAGTGTCGCGGAAGATGCCAGATAGTTTCCTTTTGAGTCAAAAACAATTACGTACGGAGCAAGGCTTCGTGAGATTTCTACCTGATCTGATGGGAGCACGTGAGACGGGGGGAAACCCTTTTCGATCTTGTAGGCTCCGTCTTCCGCAAGCTGTATCTGAGGGTCATTTGCCGATTGTCTCAAATCCTGCTGGACTGCAGAAAAGACAAGGCTGCAGATAAGGGTCGTACCGATTGCTATCGGAAACCAGATCTTAAAGGTCTGCTTCAGATGTCTCATATTCTGAGTATAACAGAAGAAAATTGATTAGATTAGTCCTCGAACATTAGCAGCTGCCCAGACCATTAAAAGTCCTCCGTCTCTCATGGATACTTTTTCGTCACCAAAGGAAACTTCTCTGGTTAGGATTGCATCTTTGACTTCGTCTAGTGTGAGAAAGACTCTGTCGGCGATTCCTTCCTCAACGTCAAGGTCTCCGTCAACTTCTAAAGGTTCAACGGGTACGTACCATAAATGATTCTCAAGATGGGCTAGACCCGAGTCCACTAGTCCTGTCCCCAGATCTACAATGTCGCCTACTATTTCGCATTTGGTCTCCTCCATCAGTTCTCTTTGGCGCGTCTCTGAAACCTCTTCAATTGCGTCCTGTGAAAATCGAGGGATTTCTGCTTCCCAAGTACCAGTTGGTCTTCGGAAGATCTTGACCAAACATACTCTTTTTACTCCATCTTCATCTGTCCATACAGGAAAGGCTGCATGTCCGCTATTGTTTCGTCTTTCAAAATTCCACACGACTTCCTGAAATACACCGTATGAAAATCCTCTTTCCTTATCTTCATCGTCCCTTCGCTTAACTACGTGCTGAATAAATGTTGAGTATCCTCCGGTAACCACAAACGCTTCAAGTACTGAATCCGGTCGCGTGCCCAATGGCGCCTTTACTTCCTTCATCTCGCCTTCTGCATCTACTATCTCGAGAGGATCTGTGACGATCTCAATTTCCCCGTTTGTCCAGTCTCCGATGTGATGAATAATAAGGTCGTGTTCTGAGGTGATGACGTTTAAATAATTCCTTATTCGTTCTCTTGAGTCTGAAGGAATATATTTAAAATCGGTTTCGCGAGTATCTAGTCTACCTCTTGCACCACGCTGTTCAGCCATGTATGTAGTTTAACATCTGTCCTGAATTTGTCAACTATAGGATAGTTTTCACGATAAGAATGGAGGTTGTTGCCCTCCTATAGTATTGTATTCCAAAGCCCCATTTAGTATAATGCCAGTAACTTTATGGTAGAACTCGAACCCGGCCGCTGCGCCTTTAAAACTGGCGGCACAACAGGGGCATCTTCAATACAAATAAAAGAAGGGGTTATCGGACAGATCGCAAGAGGTGATTTTCCGAGACCTAGAATTTTAACTCCTTCAGCACCTGGCAAAATAGCCGGAGATCCGACTTCAGAAAAATTAACACATCATGCACAGTGGGCAGAAGAAGCGCTCAAAGCTGGAAATCCTGATCTTTTCGACTGGCATACCGCGGTGATAGCAGCAAGATTTCTCGGGATAGTTGCCGACTTGAATTTGAATCCAGCAAAATACGAAAGACTTCTTGAGCAATATAGAGGGTCACTTGAGCTTCATGTCGGTCATGAAGGACTTCTGGAAATAATTCAGGGCAATATTATGGCTGACTTTATACCTAATGCGGAGTTTGTATGGCCAGACGAACTTGTAGCTGTAGATCAGTATGGAAGGATTATGGGAGAACAAACTAAAGCAATGACTCGAACTTATTTAAGAAACGCAAAGGATGAGGATAAAGTTCTTATCGTGGTTCCTCATAATGGTAGGGACAAACGTGGTCATATGCTTGAACTAACTCGGAACTGTGGCGATGCAGTCGGTGCCAACATGGCGCGGGCTATTAAAGCTCCGTATGTAATTTTTGGTTCTACAGACGGGATTTATTCAATTGATCCTGAACGATATGCCGATGTTTCCCCTCGCAAACGAGAAAAATTAACGTTTAAAGAATTGCATACAGCAACTCAGGGAGGCGCCTATGTGGTTCATATAGAAGGAATAGTTCCTATAGAGGAAATGGAAGACGGCCACCTGGAAGTTCGCCACAACGTAGAAACAGACAAGCAAGGCACTGATGTTGAACATGAAAGAGATGATATGAAAACCGGACAGGCTCCCAGATTGTTAGCAGGAGACGTTGGAAATCGTTCCTTAAACTTTGTGAGAAAAGGACGACTACCGGAAGAGTACTTTGAACAGCTTGTTACCGCAGTCTTGAGAGAAATGGAGATCCCTGCGAAAAGAATTACTACTGATGCTCATGGCGCTACTGCTATTATCGATAGATCTAATGGTTTCACGAGGGAAGAAAGAACAAAATTGCGAAAAGATACTGGTGCAGAAAGTGTAGAAATAGAAAGAGGAGTAGGAATGATAACTATAGTCGGAGAAGATTTCGTTGGAAGTTACGAGGCAACCGGTCTAATAGGAAAAGTGTTAAGCGATTCCAAAATTAAGCACGACATATTCGATACAGGAAGAGGAAGTGGTAAACTCGTCATAGTTAAAAAGCCTGAAGATTTCGAGCGCGCCATGAAAAATCTACATACTGAATTGATTGAGGGTGAAGCTGCTTAATTTCCTCAGGGAGAAACGCTTGCGATAAAGACAATACTTGCGAGTATGAAGATCAAGGCCCCCGCAATGATTCTCTGCCAGACCACAGGGACAGGAATCTTCGTCTGACGATGAGCTCTATTTGCTGCAAAAATAATGAGTCCATAAAACACAAGCATCATGACCAGAGTGGTAATAAAAATAAATTGAATCATAATTATTTATCTACGTACGTCCCTTTACGGGCAGCAATTACTAAATCGTGGATAATGTCTTCGATTTCCTGTGCATCCTCCGGAGTCTTAAAAATAAACGGATCCTCGCGGTCAAGCTTTCGAAAGTGAACGTGTACGTCCTCTATCTTAAGAAAGTCGCAGATCAAATTTGGAGGACTCCGGTCTATATCTCTGATATGCATCCTCTCTGCGTAGACTATTTCAGAAAAGGGACCGGCAATACGAAAACAGTATCTGTGAATAATGGATTTGTTGGTAACTATGTAGAACTGATAATACCACGTAAGAAAAGTGAAGATGATAGATACTGAAAATATTGACACTATGACGAGTGCAATATCGACAAGCACTATCCCGTTGTTAAAAGGCTGAAGATCAGAGAGGAAAAATGCGATAAAAAAAAGGGCCGCTAAAAGGAATAGAGCGATAACTCCCTGAAGAATTGCCGCGGTGACAAAGACAATAGGATGCTGTCTTTGAATACAAAGTACATGTTCTGCGATTCCGGGTTTTATAATGGGAAAGTCAACCAACCGTTGTTTTTCTTTCCTTTTTTTATGATGTCCTTCTGACATGAATTTCAAGCCTCCTTGAGACTTAACCTTGTCTATTATAAGCTACTAAACGCAATTATACCAGAAGGCCACTCCAGCCTCTCATAATAGGCTAAATTAGCCTCGAAGATCTTGATTTCGGCCCATATATGAGGTATACTGTTTGTATGAAATATGGCAACAAACGAGCTACCCAAACCCCGTCTTTCCGCACAGCAACAGCTGGTTCTTAGGGACCGTGCCTTAACCATGAGCCGGGTCGGTTTTAGTGCATTGGTACCCAGCGTTACAGCTGAAGTCGCGTTTATTGCAAATGATGAATCCGCGGGATGGATCATAGGTGGAGCTGTTGCAATACTAGGTTTCCTTGGTTTTACGGTTGACCGCTTTGCTGCCTATAGAAGGAGAGAGCGAGCCCAAAAGAGAGCCCTTGATAGCAATGCTCGAGACATAGAAAAATATGAATCGAAACGTGTTCAAAAAATCCCACGAGAAGAGTCAACTCTTCCTCTTCATGTTGTCCGTGATGTAGAACAAATACAAGCCTCCTAAAATTTTCTAAATTATCTTCGATTCAAGCGTTTTTTCAATAAGGCAGTGGGGCTCGTGTAAGAGAGCCTATAGAGGACTGGAAGTAAGGTCTCTTACTACTTCGCTGGGTAAAGTAGGACTTTCAAGAAATGCAGTCTTTGATTTTAGCGCAACGGTATTTGCAAGCGCTGTTGTCAAAACAGAGACCCCCCGAAAAATTCCTCTCTTCAATTTCCCCCGCACTAATTCATCTTTCATAGTTGTTAGATCCTCTATCAATATTAAGGAAGACAGATCGTAAAACGCCCTTTCAGGATCAGAACTTGTCATAATTCCCCTAACCTTATCCATGTGTTTGAGGTAGAGTCTTTCACAATAAGCCAGCATGTTTTCGCTCTTATATGGGATTCCCCCGGGTGCATTCTGAAGATCATTGTAATCGGACTGAATATTGCGGAATCTTTGTAGGTTTTCTCTTGGATTATCTGTCCCAGAGCGGTCGGGAGGCCGGGATTCTATCTCATTATATGCTGTCTTTAAAGTAAGATCGGTGAGCTCTATACTTGCCGCCAACTCTTCCTGAGCTTGTTTACGTTTTATCTTTCTCACAAGACCTGTCACTCCTTCGTAAGTCCCGTTTAAGAGTTCCTGTGACGCCACATATCCGGCAAGCAATCTCAATCCGTCATCTGCTATGTCGGATATTGGTTGCAGGCTATGAGGCAACATACCTTCTCCAAACCATAAAGCAGAACCGGTGAAAACTGACCCTGCAACCGCAGCTCGTACAAACCGGTTTCTCGTAAGCGCTTTAACCACTTTCCGAACGCCTCGGTCGGAGAATTCTTTGGCTAGGCCGGTCCGAGCGATCTCTTCTCTTAAAAGAAGATCTGCCAACACATGGAGATGATTGGCAGCAAGATCTTCAACTGAATGACTGATAGTCGGACCAAAACTCAAACGTTCAACTACCTGTGGAAGGTATTCGACTTCTTCAAGTGCCGCCTGGGGGGGCGTGCCGGAAATCTGCCGGAGTTTATTTAATACCGCAAGGGTGTAATCTTCCTTCGCTTTTTCTTCGGCTACTTTTGCCTCTTTTCTGTTTTTAATCCCTTTTTTTGCAAAAACAGACTCCGTATAAGTTCTTCTTGCTTTCATTAATGCCCTATCAACATCAGTGATCTTCGGACCTTCATATATGGCTTTTGCCGGATACTCAGCAAGCTCTTCGATAAGCTCTGCGGGTGATCTTCCGCTTCGTAAAAAGTCGACTGCTTGATCCGATAACAGTGCTCCGGGTTCATACCAAAACAGTTCATATGCAATGCCTGCTTTTGTTACCATCCGCTCTGCTTCTTCCTTGATCTCCCTTGCTCTTTCGGATTCACGGTGAAGTCCAACCTCATCATTAAACTTGTTAAGATAAACAGTTGTCCCTTTTTCTTCAACTGCATTTATAACATCTAACGCTTGGTCCCTAGTACGTTCAGGCTTTTTTGGAGGTGGTTTAACCGGGAGCTCTGCTATAACGTCTCTCATGGTTGGTCTTTATGAATTAATTCAAGAAGCTGTTTGAGCTTTTCGTCGAGTTGAATGCGTTCTTTTGCAGCAATCTGCTCAGCCCGTGCTTCAAGATCGGGAAATTTTGTTTTGAGAAAATCAAATATTTCTTTTTCAGAAGCTTGTCTGTCGATCATTCCTTCGAGTTCTAATTGATCGGTGGAACTGAGTTTTTCGGTAAGTTGTTCGACGAGCTTGAGAAGTACCAACTGTGTCATGCCGGCGATGATCGTAGATCGTTGGGGCTCGGGAAGATCCTGCACTTTCGTGTTAAGCATATCTTGTACGCTGGTCATACTTTGATTGTAACAAAGTCCAGTATAATTTCGATATGGATCCACAACCACCACCTGAACCAGAACGATTTAATGGAACTATAAGACCCTTGCGAGAACAGGATTTGCCCCAGGTAAGGGAAGTTCTTATGCGAGGAGTGATTGATTCTGAAACAGAAGAGCCTATTATCGATGAAATAGAACAGATCTTAGAGGATATGCGAAAAAGTTTCGATTCAGACGCGCGCGATTTTTTAGTTGCTGAGAGACCTGATAAGATTTTGGGGGTTGTTGGCATGCAATTGCCTGGCGACAAAATGCGGGATTTCGCAAAAACAAAGAGGCCAATAGAGTTGATTAATCTTTTCGTATTACCTGACACGCGCAGAGCTGGTGCAGGTAGCTCGCTCGTCGCCGTGCTCGAATCCAAAGCTCAGGAAAAAGGCTTTACCGAAGTCGTCCTAAACAGCGGCCCAAGATACAGAAAGGCCTGGAAATTCTACGATGAGCTCCCTGGGTATAGACGCGCAGGAATACTAACTGATCATTACGGTCCGGGAAATGACGCGCCTGTCTGGAATAAGGTCCTTTAGGATGCTTCAAAGCATAGATTGATCCCTTACCACAGAAAAATGTCGGGTACCAAAATCAGTTAATCTACCTTGAAGTTGCAGTAATTCGTTCACTCTTTGAAGGTGATATATGTCAACTGGTTGACCATCAAAACCCAGTAATTGATCGCTTTCTTCTTTTGCTGGTATTCTATTACGATTAACTTCATGCAATGTAGCTCTTCGTAACATACCAAATATTGCTCTGTTATCGGTTATGCCGACGCGTTCTAAAAAGTCTCTTCTCCTTACGATAAGGGCGGCTGTCCTCTCCAATGTGTTTTCTAAATTCGGCTCATAATTTTCTTCGAGCGCCTCAACTATTTGCAGTCCAATGTATTGTTGAGGACCTTCTAAAGGAGATTGAAATTTATCGGTAAAAGCATCAAGACGTTTTTCTGTAGCTGGCCAGGAATCACTAAACGCAAGTGGCCTAGCGATCTCTCTGAGAGCTCTTGCTATTTTCTGTTCCGGACTTCGATAGTGGGCGACTTTTTCCCTTACCTGTTTGAATCTTCTTCGAATTCCAAGACGTTCTCCAGACATAGGGAGATATTCTAAATCTTCTCCTTCTCAAAATCAAGAGCTGAATCTCTACATAGAGCCTCCGGACAGAAAATTTGGTATAATTATCGCTTACCTTTCGTATGAAACCCAGACTTATATTCATTAATGGCAAACCAGGTGCCGGAAAAGATACCCAAGCCGAAAGAGTCGAAGAACTTTATCCTCTCTCAACCACCATTTCAATTGGAGCTATTCTTCGTGGGGTAGAAAAGGGCGAAGGTCAATTCGCTCATTTTCAAAAATTGGTCGAACAAGAAGATCTCGAAAAAATGAAGAGAGGAGATATTCTTCCACCTGAAAAAGTATTAGCGCTGGTTGATGCAGCTATTCAAGAAGGTATTGTCGATGGCGTTGAAGCGTTTATCTTTACTGGATTTCCTAGAAATCTTGAACAGCTTGATTTGCTGGAAGGAGTTCTTCATCATTTTGAAGGAAAAGCTGAATCTTATTTTATTGATTTGGCTATTTCCGATGAAATTGCAGAAACACGGAGAAAGTTCAGATATGAAGAAGCCATTGCGCATCATGAAAGACCCCGCACCGACGATCTCCCAGAAACTTTTCCAAATAGATTAATGACATATTACGATGAAACCCAACCAATGCTCGATCGCCTGCGCGGACAAAAAAGGCTTCTTACAGTAAATGCTGACGATACAATCCAAAGGGTTTTTGAAGGAGTACGTTTTGCCCTAGAAGGAGCCCCTCCCCGACATCCCGAACGCAGATAATCACTACTATTTAAGGACAGTCTTCACAAACGAAGCAAACCGCTTAGCAGGCTCCATAACTAAGTGTGGCTCCCCTTGGAAAATTGCCTGTGAAACTCTGTCCGGATATCTTTCACTGAGGATTTTTACCAATTTAGCATTTGCCTCTTGTGGACTGATCCGACTCAATGTGCCGTTTACGATTTTTACACTAAGATCGGGATTACTGCGTAGAGCGTCTGCGATATCATCTGTTAATGATTCCCTCGCCATTGCTTTTCGGTAGATACCACGAGGATCATTGGCAAGACTGCTTAGAGCCCATCGGGCAAGATCTGCGTTTTTCTTTACCGCTGAATGATGTTGGCCGCTGGCAGATCTCATTTCCGTATCGTACGGCGCACTTTGATACAAATCGAGATATTTACCTTCGCTCATTTCACCTGAGGTAAGCTCTCCCCCAAAAGTTTTTTCTTTCATTTCTTTTTCTCCCGGAGAATCCACCACGATAAGATTGTGAACTTTTATGCCGAGACTTTCAGCCTTTTTTGCTAAAGATACAGCAGCCCAAGCACCCATTGACTGACCAACAAGATCGATATCGGTAATACCCATTTCTTTCATTACTCTAAGTTCAGCTTCTGCTACAGGGTCATATCCTTCATCGGACTGAAGCGCCTTTTTTTGTTCGGAAGTAAGCTTGTCTGACTTTCCCATGCCGGGATGATCAATACTTAATACCGGTCCGTCAATCTGCCTTCCTAATTGCTCTGCGCGATAATTAGTAGCTCCCGTGTCGACGGCATTATTGTATGGAGGTAAGAAAACGAGAACTCTTGACCGTGATTGTGAATCAAATTTTTCCCAATTGGATTTTAAGACGTTGAGTTGCTGGCCGGTTTTAGGATCTTTGACTTTCTCGGATGGAGAAAGTTTCTTTTTTTCGTGAGCAGGTGACTTTGTGCCATCTTTTGCTTCCCAATCCGGATTTTGCCCGTCAAGATTAAGATTAAATCGAGCAAGCGGATTATCGATGAGGTTTTTTTCTTTGGCTTTCTTTACAACCCCCTCTGCCTTTCGAATATCCTTCTTAACAGTCTTTGGAATAGGTCTTTCTGTTGGGCCTTCTACCATATTTCTATTTTAAGCAGGCTTTTTTTATTTGTCAACTATAGGATATTGTATAACTCGCCCAACCGATAAGATACACCCCCCTCGGCATCCTCTTCATAAGAAAAGCTATTATCTTTAGGCTTTTAGGACAACCTATACTGGTTGTTTTTTAGCTATACGGGGATATAATAAGTATTATGACTCAAGAAAGAGGACGCTTTAGAGACTTTAAAAGATTTTTTAAGGGGAGGCGAGGAAAAGGAAATGAACCGCTTTCTGGTGAAGATTTGCGCGCAAGGATAATAGAAGAAGCTCGTAAGGCTCCTGACAACATAAAGGCTCTGGCAACAGCAAGACTTGATAATCCTTTTTTTGACACATTACCTGACCAAATTAGAGTAGCTCCTATCGGAGTACATATTAAAATTCTAATTCGGGTTCCTGAAGGATTCGGCTCGACGCATCCTGCGTTTCCGATATTTGACTCTATCAATAAAGCGGCTGAAGAGAGAATGAAAAGTGGCAACGGCCCTGTACAGATAAAGTTTCTCCCAGAAGACCCCAAACCTCCTTATACCCAATAAAGATAATTCTACCCTGTAAATCTAGGGGTTCTCGCGCGGACCTTTACAGGACTTTCTACGCGAGGTGCTAAAAGTAGATCCCACATGGTGTTTACTACGAGACCCCCAGGCTGGTTTTATAAGTTTTCCCTTTTCAGCAAGTGCAAATGGACAGCCTGCGTGGTCCCCTCTTTTTTGCATGCGTTGCCTCCAATGGAGATTGGTGACGGTTCCGTCCTCTACCTCGTAATGAAATAAACTATCTGCTACCGAAAGCGCAGTATTTCTCCTATCAGCGAGGTTATAAGGCCCCACTCTACTGCCGAGTTCAAAAAGTCTCTTCCGAGAAGACATCATCGGAACAAGTAATTTGTACCCGTTTTCCAAAAGTTGCTCACGAATAGAGTCATTTGGTATTCTTACGTCTGAGGAAAAAAGCTCTGTCAGAAGTCCTGCCACACCCATCGATTTTTCCGAAAAGGTACCTATTCCTGCTGCTGTTGAATTGCGAGTGAGGACCTCTGGTGTTTTTTCAGCAGGTGTAGTTTCAATTGCATCTGCAGGTACAGCTGCTGGTTGACTAATCGCCCAAGAGAGTAGCTCGCCCTGATTGCTAAAATCAGCAACGTCAGCAAGATTTCTAGACTTTATCGCCTTTGCTAGTACACCCCGCACCACGAGCCTCATTCCGTTGACAAGTGGATAGAATACAGCTCTAAAATCATCTATATCAATATAATTTTTTCCTCTTTCAATTACCTCTTCTTCGGTAAGAGACTGTACCGGAATAGATGGTGATCGAAGAGATATAACTCCCGCAAACGATCCGAGTACCTTTGGCCAATCATCAGCGATCAAACCAAGATCGTCAGGACTCTCAGGAGATGGAGGAACGGTGACGGCAACACGCTCTCCAGCAAGCGCGGCATCTCTGGCTCTTCGGGCGGTCTCTATGGCGGACATCGATATATTATAGCAGAAGACAGTATCAATTTAGCCTATTCCTACAGTAAGAAAGTTAAGATTTGAGAGTCTTTTTCCACATGAAGCGATGAGGATTTTGGCCTCTTTTATATCCTTGTTTTTCATAGTAATTAAGCAGCCCTTCGTCATTGTCATTAACCAACATATATATCATTTCATATTTTCTTTTCTTCAGTAATTCTTCTGCAGCACTGACGAGTTTTTTGCCAATTCCCTTTTTTTGGTATTTTTTTGAAACAACAAGTCGGAAGATAAATGCAAATCTTTCGTCATCTATCGTTGAAACGGATCCAACAACTTTACCCTCTGATTCGGCAATAATAAGAGACTCCGGATCTTTTTCGCTTTTGCTTTTTAATCTTTCCCTGCTATCAATCTCCTCCGAATACAAATCCCCTTCAAGATATAACTCTTTTACTGCAGGATAATCGCTATCTTTATATTGTCTTATCAAAACGGATTCTTCACTCATGAGCTTATTATACAAAAGGGTTTAAAGTGAGGATGGCAGGGGTGGAGAGAATCTGGGTGGGAAAAGGTCTTGACTTATTACTTCTTCCAAATTAAGCTCTAAGTAAAGACATGGCCAAAAAAACTTCTCAAGGCGGTAAAGGTCACGGTTGTTTGAAAGGATGTCTTACCGCAATTGTTGTAATAGTCGTATTGGGTTTTGGAATCAGTTCTTTCGTAAGCCAAGATTGGAATAGATCGGATGAGACTGTTTTAAGCAGCTATCAAGCTCCTCCAGAAGTTGCAGAGCTCGCTGAACAGACTGGTATGAGCGATAAAGGTAAGGCAACCTTGTTTCGAGGAGAGCCGGTGTT
>Ga0156269_119_pt1 | contig 20709 bp, 21 predicted proteins | sample RifCSPlowO2_12_FD_107918 | JGI IMG/M metagenome (GOLD analysis project Ga0156269, IMG submission 107918) | Candidatus Roizmanbacteria bacterium RIFCSPLOWO2_12_FULL_40_12 | reverse complement strand
CCATGAATGATAAAAAAAGCGGTGGAACCTAGAACCGCAGAAAATGCCATTGCGGGATTTTCTTTGAGCGCAAACCATACAATTACCGAAAGAAGAATTGAAATGATAGTAAAAAACCACTCACCTTTCTCATGAAAAAACTTCTCGCCTCGTAAACCGTAATTTTTATGCTCTAAAAACAGCCAGTTAAAGAAGAGAAAGATTAAAAAGACCGCTCCACCGACTAAAAGCACCGGTGCCGAGCGCTCAATTGATTCGTGTATCTCGGTTTTTCCGCTAAGTGTGGCAAAAAAAACATCAGCAATGCCAAGACCGGGATTAGTTCCCCAAATCATCAAAAACGGAAGCAAACCGCGGACCAGAATGACCGCGATAAAAAACCCATATACTAGAAACCAGCGCTGAGCTTTCTTGGACATTCCCGACAAGACTTCGGCGTTAATGATTGCGTTATCAATACTCGTGATCACCTCAAAAATTGAGAGACCGAGCACCGTAAGAAGAATAAAGATAAGATCCATACGGATTATATTATAGCAGAGGGACTAATCGGGCAGTCTTCTATCCTAAATGAGCATGATCATTCCACGTAACTAAACGCCACTTAACTCCACTACCATAGTGGTCGTTCTTTTTCTCTAAAATACTTACACCGGTATTTTTTAGTCCGAAAAAATAAAAGATTTTTTCAAAATGGTCTGGATTCGCACCTTCTTCAAATAGTAAATGGGTTAGCAGGTACTTTAAGAAGGCTGCATGGGACACTATAAGAATGTTCTCTTCCGTTCTCTTTTCTACTAGTGATATCAGTGCTTTAACGCGCTTTATCGCATCGAAAAAGTTTTCCTCATCAGAATGCCGCCATTTTGGATCATATCTGTTTTTATGAATAAGGTTCAGCGCTTGTTTTGCTTCATCGGAACTTAGCAGCTTTCCATGAAGACCTGAAGGACGTCTCCGTTCACGCAAAAGCGGTGTAAACACAACTTTTTTCTTCGTGACTGCGACTATTTCTTTCGTGGTCTGTTTTGCGCGGACAATATCGCTACTTACTATTACGTCTATCGGGATATTTTTAAACCTTCTGGCGACTTGTTTGGCTTGTAAAAGACCTGTCTTGGAAAGTTCAACTTCAGGATACTGATATTTTCTTTGTTTATTGAGGTCGCTTTCTCCGTGGCGGACTAGGTATAGTCTCATACTATTTGTTCTTTTCTGGAGAATATTTTAACAATTTTGATCCCCAGAAGCACTAAGGATGAAATTCCAAGCGCCTGTAGGAATTGGACCGTGGAAAGGGTACTTATCTCAAAGACTTTCGTCAGGAAGGGAACATGAACGATAATGAACATTGAGAAAATCGGGAGAAGAAATGCAACGAGAAAAACCGGTGAAAAAAGTGAACGAAGTCCTTTTCGGATAGACTTATGTGAGACCCACAAATCAATAAGGACAAATGATTGAATCATCGCAAGAATAGCAAAAGCAATAGTTTTGCCCTCAATTTCAGAATTCCCTTTCAGTAGGAAATATCCTGCCAGTACAAGCCCTGCCGCAGTTGCCCCCACCCCTATGATGAATATTTTGTCGTACTTATCCACGATCTCTATTTCTTTTTCTGGAGGTTTGTTCATAATATCCTCATCTTTAGGAGAAAACGCCAACGCAAGAGAAGGCATCCCATCTCCAATCAGGTTAATAAACAAGATCTGAATTGCAGTAAAAATACTGGGAATCCCAATTGCTAAACCTATGGTAAGCGCAAGAACTTCTGAAAAATTAGTTGAAAATAAATAGGTGGTCGCATTTTTGAGTTTTTTAATAATACTTCTTCCTTCCTCTATGGCGTTGACGATGGTTGCGAAATTATCGTCGGCGAGGACCATGTCAGCTGTTTCCCGTGCTACATCTGTTCCTTCTTGTCCCATTGCGATACCGACATCAGCTCTCTTGAGTGCGATCGCATCATTCACTCCGTCTCCAGTAACCGCAACCACGTGTCCCAGTTTTTGATATAAGGATACAATCCGGTCTTTATCAAAAGGCGTGGTCCGGGCGAAGATTCTAACTCGCGGCAATAGTTTCATCAATTCGTCATCTGAATACTGTCCGATCTGTTCTCCGAGTAGAATTTCATCTCCTTCAACAAGCAGTCCGGCCTGCTTTCCGATCGCTTCTGCTGTCTTTTCATTGTCGCCTGTTATCATAACCACTTCAATACCCGCTTTTTTTGCTTTTTGAATCGCCTCGGTTACCTCGGGTCTTATGGGATCGTGGATTGCAACAATACCAAGAAATGTATACATAGGTGAAAAGCTTATCATTCCTTTTTCTTCATCTTCCTTCACTCCAAAAGCTAATAATCGGTATCCGTGTTTTGCCCATTTTGCCAAAATTCCTTCTATTTCCTTTTTTCTTTTTTCTGTGAGCAATTCTTTCTGTTCTCCGATTTGAATTGAGTTACTAAGCTTCAATAAAGCTTCGGGTGAACCTTTCACAAACGTGTATAGCTCGTTATTTCTTTTCACCTTGACGGCCATCCGTTTTTTCTCGCTGTCGAATGCTGACTCATCGAGGACTTTCCACTCTTCTCTTATTTTCTGTATTTCATAGCCCTTTTTTTGAGCAGTAAGAAGAATCGAGCCTTCGGTGGGATCTCCCAGTACGTCAAACTTCCCATGATCTTTAATTTTGACAAGAGATGCGGTTGAGCACAAAATTCCATCGAGAATCAACTTATTAAACGGGTGGTTGCTTTTTTCCGGGAGATTTTTATTGGTGTAGATTTTGCCATCCACGTATATTTGATCGATATCCATCTGGTTGGAGGTTATGGTGCCGGTCTTATCCGTTGCGATAAGCGTGATATTGCCGATCGCTTCAATAGAAGATAATTGTCTGACGATAGCCTTTTTCTTAGTCATTTCGCGTACTCCAATAGCAAGAGTCATAGTCATAACAGCAGGAAGACCTTCAGGGACAATCGCAACCGCAAGCGAAACCGCAAGAAGAAATGCTAGATATTGTGGCATGCCAACTAATACAGACAACCCGAATACTCCGGCGGACATCAAAATTCCTATGATCCCGATTACTTTTGACAGATTGGCCAGTTTTTTTTGAAGAGGACTCTTGGTTTCCTCAACTTCGGCCAGACGCGCAGTAATTTTTCCAAACTCAGTATTCATTCCCGTTGTTTGTATTCTCACCGTCGCTCTTCCCTTTGCAACTATAGTCCCCATAAAAACCTTATCTCCTTTCGTTTTTGTTATCGGAAAAGACTCCCCGGTGAGAGCAGATTCATTTACTTCAAAGTGTTTCGTTTCAAAGATCTCTCCGTCTGCAGGTAGTTTCGAACCTTCATCTACCACGACAAAATCGCCCGGCACTAAAAAACTACTTTCTATTTCCTGCTCATGGCCATCTCTTATGACGCGGGTTTTTGTTGCGGAAAACTTTACCAAAAGCTTTATCGCTTCTTCAGCTTTTTTCTCCTGATATAAACCAAATAATAGATTTAAAAGCACGACTGCTATTATCAAGACGCCGTCAAGAGTATGTCCGAAAATAAGAGAGATAACCGCGGCAGCAAGCAGAAGGAGAGAAAAAAAATCGGCAAGCAGTTCCCAGAATTTATTAAAAAGATTTTTTCTCTTCTGCGACGTGATTACGTTTAGACCAAATTCTTTAAGACGCGCGGCGGCTTCGCTAGTAGTTAATCCTTTCATACATTATGAGATCTAGTTTATGCTAATTGCAGTATAGGTCTTTCCAATGGGTTTTTCAGGCGCAAGTTTCTGATAAGCTTCCTCCATTACGTTCACTATTTGCTTAACGATCTGCTCTGCTTCTTCAAAAGTAAGCGCCTTATAGTTGTGAGGAAAATAATGGAAGGTCTGATTGCGACCGACTTTCCACGCCATCCAGATCCGATCGGCAAGATCCTTTGACACTTTTTCAGTTATTTTTTTGTATAACGAGCGTTCTCTCAACCGGCCGACCAGATTTGGAGACATTAATTTTCCCAGACGAAGATGATCTGATATGAAATCAACTCGGGAAATAAGCTTGGTGTCCAAAAAAAGCTGCTTGAGAAAACCTTCATATGCCTTTGCATAGGGAAAAACCAGAAAAGAGTAATCTTTGAATTGATAGGATTGATGACGAATTACGTCATTGATAAGGTAATCTCCTTCTTGTATCAGATCCTTCAGTTCTTGTGAGAGATAGCGCCAGAATGTTCCGTAGGTATCGTGCATCTAATGTAATGATACCAAAAATGAAGAGAGTTAGAGGGTTTCGACGTCGAGCTTGAGTCCTGGACTCATCGTAGTTTTTATGTAGACGCTTTCGACCTGTTCTTTTCCGACTGCGGCAAGAAGTGCTTTTACATTGTCTTCCAGTTTCTTGTCTTCGTGTGAAATCTTTCCTACCATTTGGTGAAGTAACGGTGCTTCCTGCTCGGATTTCCATTTAATAAATCCGCCGGTATATTTTTTTAGTACTTCTGCCGGTTTATCGGAGATGGTTCCGGTTTTTGGTGAAGGCATAAGGCCTCTTGGCCCAAGAACCTTTGCGTGTTTTGCAAGTTTTGGCATGAAGGAAGGCTCCGTAATAAGAACATCAAACTCGATCTTTCCGTTTTCAATGTCATCAAGCACTTTTTGGTTTACTACTACCGCACGGGTAGTTTTTCCGATACTGTTTGGAAGACTCACTTCTCCTCGGAGACCTTTTTTATTAAGATTTACATGAAGTTCGACTGCTTCATCAAACTTTGTGTATTTTATCTTCTTTAATATACTAATACTTTCCTTTAGGGAGTATTTTTTACCCGTTTCTACCTGTTTTTTTGCTTTTTGGTATTTTTTTCCTCTGACCTTAGCCTTTGCTTTCTTTTCTACCTTTTTCTTTTCCTGAACTTTTTCAGAAACCTCTTTTTTATCTTCTTTTGGATTAACTTCCGGGCTTTCAGCCTTTACAGGCTTTGATCTTGCATCTTTTCTTTTCTCGATTTTCTTCTCATACAGCTTCTTCTTCTGTTCTTTCTTCTGTTTTTCCTCAATGTCATCTACTCCGATTATTCGGGTGCGTACTTTTCCCATAGTTATTCTGTTTCAACTCCCATTGACCGCGCAGTTCCTTTTACAATATTTGCCGCAGCAGCAATATCATGCGCATTTAAGTCTCCCATTTTTTCTTTTGCTATTTCCTCAACCTGAGAAGCAGTAAGCTTTCCAACCTTTTCGGTATTTGGCGTCCCCGATCCCTTTTGTACACCGACTGCTTGCTTTATCATCTCGGCAACCGGAGGAAGTTTTGTTATAAACGTAAACGTCCTGTCTTCGTAGACAGTGATAACAGCTGGGATTACTTTTCCTTTTAACTTAGCCGTCTTTGCATTGTATTCTTTGATGAAGTCCATGATCGGAACGCCATGTTGTCCCAATACAGGACCGACAGGTGGGGCTGGAGTTGCTTCACCCGCAGGAAGATTAACCTTTAAGACTGCTTTTATTTTTTTTGCCATATTAGAGCTTGCTCACTTGTAAAAAATCAAGTTCCACCGGAGTTTCGCGGTCGAAAATTGAGATCAATACACGGACCTTTCCCCGCTCGTCATCTATCGCTTCTATTGTCCCCAAGAAATCTGAAAATGGACCTTCGATGATTTTGACTGCTTCTCCCACTGCAAATTTCGTTTTGAATTTGGGTTGTTCCTGTTGGACAAACTGGATAATTGCCTCAACTTCTTTTTCAGAAATCGGAGTTGGCTTAAGTCCTGCTCCTACAAAACCGGTGACGCCTTCTGTGGTTCGCACCACAAGCCATGAATCATCATCAAGAATCATTCTGATGAGCACGTATCCAGGAAAGACTTTTTCCTGAACCTTTGATTTTTTTCCTTTTTTAACCGCGACAATTTCTCGCATAGGAATAATGATGTCAAAGATCCGATCCTCTACTCCAAGACTTTTAATACGCTGTTGTAAGGCTTTTTTTACGCGTTGTTCGTATCCGGTTTTCACGTGAATCACATACCACTTCGCGTTAGGGTTGTCGTTTTTTACAATGATTGGTTCTGCTGGAGCGTCCTGGGGAACTTCAGAAGATTCGGCCACTGATGTTTCTTCAACTTTTTTCTGAGGAACCTGCTCAACAGGTTGAGGGGTTGTTGACGGTTCCCGAACAGGTTCTGTTTGCGGTTGATCTTGCGAAACAACTTCAGGTTGTGCAGTTTCAACAGCTTTTTCTTCCTGTGGTTTTACTTCCTCTGGTTGTTTGTTCTGATCTGTATCCATATTCGTAGCTCACAAAAAACCCTTAGCGTGTCTGTGTCAAGAACTCAAGGACTTTTGCGAGCAGAACATCAATTATACCGATGTATGCTGCGATAATCAAGGAGATAACGATTACGACTAAGGTTAACCTGACGGTCTGTTTGCGGGTAGGCCATGAAACCTTTTTCAACTCCTCCATTATGTCGCCCACAAATCCCGGTTTTAAATTTACTTTTGTATCAGACATGATGTTATTGTAACACAGGGTTAAATTTTTATCTGCGGCCTGCTGGAGGAAGCGTAGGGTCTCCAATTTTTGCTCTGAGTTGATCGCGCGCAGATTCTAACATCCTTACTCTTTGAACTATGGGTGTCGCGTTCATCATATCGATCTCTTCTTTACTGACGTCCAGATGTATCGCCCGAATCTCTGCAATATCTGGAGGTAAATCCGGCACTAACCCACCAATGCCTTCTTTATACATATTTATTTCTCTTGTTGTCAGGAGGTCAAAAAAATATCGCTGGATGTTTTCTGGTGCATTTCTTACCAAATCAAGCTCTTCGTGCGTTCTCTGTTGAGAGGTACCGCTTAATCCTTCTCCGAGTTCTCTCCATTGATCTTCGGGCATTAAAAAAAGATACGCAAAGGTGTCTAGAGCATTGTGACGGGCATTTTTGTAAATTCTTATAGCGGTTTGGGTGCTTCCGTTTAAGGGAATCATTTTATCCAATCCTTGAGCTGTCGCAGTATCAATTGCGCTTTTCCCTACGACTGCGCCTAGTTTTTCGTATGAACCGAAGGGGCCTACTATCACAACAGCTTTAAGAATACCTTCCAGTGGATATCTGTAGTTGGGTTCGCGTGGTTCTGCCATATGGCCTATTATAGCAGTCTTATTTGAAGATTCAATTATCCTTTTGGAGTCGCTTGAAGAGATAGATAACAACGAATAAGACAAAAATAAAGCCGAAAATAAATTTAAAAGGAAGAGCTATGAATGATGTCTGAGCAAAAATATTGGGAGCACCCTCACCAAAACTAATGTTTGCGGAAAGCGAGTAACCTCCCAGGAAAAACCCGGACAAAACCAGCGTAACCGGTTGCTTTACTGAATCCGGAATTTCAGCAGATGGCGTCGCGGTAAGAATTCTTTTTGATTGTGCCAAAATATTTTGTTGCAAAAGAGCATACTTAGCTTGCTCGCCAAAATTTCCTTTTAAAACTATGTCTCCATCCGGCTTAATGAGGTTTCTCCCTTCATTTTCCACTTCAAGCACGATCGGGATTTTATCACTACTGTCAAGAATGCGAACTCTTTTGCCAAAAAAGTTCATCGTAAATCCCTTGAGCAGTTCAAAGTTTGAAACTTTTCCTTTGATATCTACTCTTCCGGAATTAGTAACCGTGATAAGTAAGTTGGTTCCGATACTCCCTTGGGCTTGTGATGACGTTGATCCTTCTGTCCCCGGCGAAGGCAAAGATTCGGTAAGAAAAGTGTAGTAATAATCCCCTTCCGGCGCTCCCTCCGGAACCCGGATTCTGAGAAGTAATTGCTGCGAATCCTTGGTTTTTGCAAAAAAAGGCTGGTCGAGTTGGATGTCTGCGTTATCAAGAGAGAATCTGATTGGTCCTGAAAATTCATCTTCTATAACTATATTTCCATGGTTGTCTTTGGGTCGGAATGGAAGAATCCGCGCCCGGAGCGCAGTAGGATCTCCGTTATTGCCCACCGTGTAGGCAATAAGAACAGACTTTCCCGGTTTTATCGTAATTTCCAATAAGGGAATACTTACAGAAAGAGCTAATTGTTGAGCCGTTACGATAGGCACTCCTAAAAATAATACCGTCAAAAATACTAGAAGAAATTTTTTCATATTAATAGCCTGGCGTTGCGATAAATTTTACGATCGTTTGATAACTTCCCGCTGCTTGAATAGGTGAAATATTTACTTTAAAGGTAACGGTGGCCTGTCTGTTTTTTCCCACATTTTCGTTAGTCATGATGTTTTCTGCGGTTTCTTTTGTTGAAGCGTCGGGAAAAGGACGGTAGTAGTTATTGTTTTTGAAATCTGAGGGAATGTCGTCTCCTGTCATATTGTATCCAAATCCATACGAATCCTTTCTATTCCAAACTCCGGCAGCGCCTTCCGTACACGAATTTGAACCTTCATTACAAACAGTGTCGGGAATTGTAACCGCGGCGAGTGTTTTAAGCGGAGTCGCTTCCTGAGCGGTAACCTGATAGCCTCCCGCTCCACCAGATGAGATTGTCAGAACAGTCTGTTGAGTGGCAGGCACTTGCGGAAGGATTGTTCCAAAATTCATATTGGTATTGGAGATGGTAAACCGAAACGGAATAATTGAATGAAGATATTGAAATCCGGCTTTTACTACATAGCCGGAAGATTGAAATTCACCTGCCGCATTCTGACCAAGTGAAACAGAAAGATTGTATCCGCCAGACATAAGAGAATTCTCTCCTCCTATGTTTACCGCGCCATACTGAATCCTGTAGCGCTCTGATTCGTAGTTATCCGCGCGTGCATACGAAGCATTTAGCATATAGCATGTAGCAAGTAGTGTGAATACGAAAATTTTGGCCTTCTTCATTGATTAATCCCTAAATACTAAATGCTGAATTCTGAATACTAACTTTCTTTTTTGACATCTTCTCCTTTTTCAAACTTGTCGATCAGGCGCTCCATATCCTGCGCTGATTTTTTTATTTCATGCAAGTCGTGATCTCCCATAAAGTTTTCAACAGATTTTTTAATCGTTTTCACATGATTTTTAACTATGAGGGAAAGAAATAAAAACGTATCTTCTTGTTGGGCTTGCTGTTGTCTTTTCAAAACCAGATTTTTTTCATATTCCTTACCCATAAACAGTGAGAATGGCATCAGAAATGCAAGCGAGAAGACTGAAAGTAATCCCTGAAGTCCTGACTTTTCAGGATAAAAAGCCAGAAAAAATATCACCGCAGACAACGTTACGGGGATTGACACAACAGGCTCCAGAAGAAGCGTGATGGAAAAAAGAAGAAAATATAAGAGAAAAAAGAACGGCGAATTCATCCCTCCCGTGGTATTTACTAAAGAAAATATCACAAAAGTAAAAATGATCGCGTCAAGAAGCTTTCCACTTTTAAAAAGTTTCTTTCCTAGAAATAAAACAATGAAGAAGAATGCGTATAGCTGAAGATCGTAATTTGCCAGCGCACTTTTTGGGAATAAAAAAGCGAGCGCGATAACAATGACAAGAATCACTGCGTGGACAAGCTCTTTGGGCATACTTTCACTATAACATGAAACGTGGAGCTTGAAACATGGAACATTTATATATTCTATGTGGACGCTCCAAGCTTTACGTTCTAAGTTCTATGTAGTTCATACTCCGTTGATCCTTTTTTACAAGACAGGTAATTTAAAATCTATGGAAAAATTTCAATCGGTTATGGAGGGGCTACGGAGATATAAAATCGAAGTAATCCTTCTTGGAATTGCTTTTGTTATCGCTTGCGTTTCATTTGGGATTTTTGCGCGGGAACGAAACGAGAAACCAGTAAAACCAACCATTATTGCCCAACCTAAACCTGAAAGAATTCCAAAAATACTGGTTGACGTTGAAGGCGCTGTAAAAAGACCCGGGGTCTATACGCTATCCGAAAATGCACGGGTAAAAGATGCGGTTTTTTCTGCCGGTGGACTTTCTGAAAAGGCTGATAAGATAAACTTTGTAAAGAACTTCAATCAGGCTCATGTCCTTTCAGATCAAGACAAACTCTATATCCCAACGCTTGAAGAGATACAATTAGATTCGACTAATCAAACAGATTTTTCAATGGGATCGCTGGAAGATCAAGAACAACAGGAGTTTCAGATAGATCTCAATAATGCTTCTGCAGAAGAACTTGATCAACTTCCCTCTGTCGGTCCGGTGACTGCGCAAAAAATAATAGACGGAAGACCTTATGAGGCTGTTGAAGAGCTACTGGATAAAAAAATTGTAGGTCTAGCAACTTTTGAGAAACTAAAAGATCTGGTTGTAGTGCAATGACTTCTTCGATTCCCTCTCCTACGATTTTCACATCGGTCATAAATAGCTATCTCCCTGAACCTCATGCGAGTTTACTCAATGGTATTTTATTTGGAGTTCCTTTAAGGACAACAAAAGAACTCTATAATAATCTCAAGGTAACCGGATTGCTCCATATCGTGGTTCTTTCCGGCATGAATATTACGATTTTAGCTTCAATAATTGGACTAATTACTCGCTTTCTTCCAAAAATTTTATCGCTAACAATATGCCTTTTGGGAATAATTACCTTTGTCCTTTTTGTCGGTGCCGAACCACCAATCGTCCGCGCAGGAATCATGAGCGTCTTATCTCTTTTTGCCGTTGTAACAGGTAGAAAAGCGATCCCACTCTATCTTCTTTTCGTTTCTCTCGTTTTGATACTTTTCTTTTCTCCTCAATGGGTCCTCTCAATTTCTTTCCAGCTTTCATACGGTGCTACCTTTGGCATTATTCTCTTTACACAAAAAGTTGCTTCTTCAAAAAGCGGTTTTAAAGCCGTTATTTTAAATGAGCTCCGTCCTTCTCTGGCAGCCCAAGTATTCACTGCTCCTCTTCTCGGCTTTTATTTTCATCAGGTTTCATTAATCTCCCCGCTTTCTAATATTCTTGTCGCGTGGGTAATCGCACCTCTTATGATTTTTGGATTTCTTACCTGTGTTTTGGGTAAGTTGCATGTTGTTTTAGGCGTTATTCCTTCCTTTATCTCCTTCGGATTATTAAGCTATCTACTTTTCGTTATCGAAAACCTTGCAAAAGTTCCTTTTTCTTCAGTTTCTTGGTAATCATGCCTCAGGAATCTCTCCAATTGCGGACTACGTTTATTCTTGGGTTTTTTGTTTTAATATGTGTTTTTGTTTTTTTCTTAATCGAACAGGTAAAAAATACCACAACACTTGTCTTTTGTGACGTAGGTCAAGGAGATGCGGCATATATCCGGATCGAAAACAAGGTTGATGTTTTGATTGATGCCGGTCCCAATAATAAAGTTCTATCATGTCTTGGAAAACACATGCCTTTTTATGACCGGGAGATAGAGTTTGCATTTCTTTCCCATCCCCAAAAGGATCACTACGGAGGCTTTAGCCTTATTCTTGATAGATATAAAATTCAAACGTTCGTCGCGTCATATATCAAGTCTAACTCTAAGGGTTTTCATGACCTGTTGGAAAAATTGAAGCAAAAAAATACAAACGTGCTCTTCTGGTATGCAAAATCAAAAATTATTTTTTCCAAAAGGTCGTCAGCAAGCCTCATATGGCCAACGAGCTCATACATATCAAATACGAACGTCAAAGATCCAAATATTTATTCGCAAATTATTTTTTTCAGCTTAGGAGATCATTTAATTTTGTTCACAGGAGATACAACACCGTTACCTCAATCTTATTTTATTGATGATCTTTATCCTGTCAACATTCTCAAGGTTCCACATCATGGGTCGAAAAATGGATTGAGCAAGAAGATTCTGTTAAAAGTGCGTCCTGAGATCGCGGTTATCAGCTCGGGGAAAAACAATAATTACGGTCACCCTTCAAAAGAGATTGTCCAGATGCTACAAAATGAAAAAGTAACGATTAAAAGAACAGACCAAGAAGGAGACGTTGTATTTACCTTTGATTAAACAAGGAGAATGTTTCTTATCTCTTTGAAAATATTGAAAGCCTCAAATCCAATCCAGTTTTCACCGATAAGATGTTTTGGTAATCCTGGATCTTCCCGTAGCAACACTACATATTCTTTTATCACATTCTTAAGTTTTTCCGGTTTTTCTCCATCTTGTGAAAGGATGAGATGCCATTTTTTGAAAAGTTCACGGTATTTTTTATCGAGGGCGGTCTTTCCCCAAACTTTTTCAATCAGAACTTCTTGATTTCCAAAACTGTGATCTGATTCAAAAGCCTGGATATATTTCTCTTCATCTTTGCCAGAAACGAGATTTTTCAGGTTTTCAATTATCGGATGCGGAGTAAGCCAAAAGGACCGATGCCACGGGCCAAGTCCCCATCCCGCTACTTCACGCCGGAGTTTGTCTCGGAGCTCGCGTCTTTGCTCGGGGATTTCGTATGAAAGAATTCTCCACTTTCCATCACATTCCCGTCGCAGATATCGAAAAAATGGAAACCCTAATACCAACTCATCAAACCCTTTTTCAGTAAGACTATAGATATGAGCAGGTTCATCTTGTGAAGTTTTTAATGTTATTCCTTCTTTTACGAGAGACGATAGGGTAGATTTAGTTTTTTGATTTAGTGAAAGATCAAAGATACTCTGGACTTTTTCATCAATGGTTACCGGAGCCAAATCGACATCAGATAGCAAAAAAAGAAGCAGTATTATTTTCGTTCGTCTTTCTTTCACACCCATATTGAAGTTAAAATTTAACAGACGGGATTTTCTTTGTCAACAGAAGTTTTCCTACTTCAATAAAAAAGTGTTGAATTATTGTCTACTTATCGAAAGAAAATAGCAAAGTGTCTTGCATTAGGATTGGAAATCTTATTTAATAAAATTAGCATGACTAAATTAGTCAGTTTTATTTTTTTATTGATCGCTGCTTTATTTTTAATAAAGTCTTCTTCGGCGTTTCCTGCAAATTTTATTTCCGGATCGGATACTCTTGAGAATCCAAAACACATTGAACCATCAGTCCATACGCTGGTTTTTACTCTATCAAAGACAGTGCCTCATGATGGAGATATGCTCATTACTATTCCTGCGGTTGATGCGACAGGGCAAGGCAATAATGGCGTTGCTGATACTGCAAGCACTACTCAGGCAAATGGTTTCGATCTTAACAATTTGATGGCGTCAAACGTAACGATTTCAAGTAATGGATGTGAAAATAATTGGGGTGTGGGTGCGATCACCGAAGGAACAGCGACCACTGATCATAAGATAAGAATCTACCGGGTAACTGATTCCTGCGCTGCAGGAGCAACGATTACGGTCGTCATCGGCGATCAATCTAGAAAACTACTCAATCCCGCACCACTTTCTACTCCAAGTGCTGACGGAAAAGCAGATATCTATACATTGCACGTCAGGTCGCGCAACGGAAGCGGTGAAAAACTTGATCAGCTAGACGTCAGAGTGGCAATCGGAGGTCCGGTGACCATTTCTGCCACAGTTGCTGAAACCTTTTCCTTTACCCTTGCTGGCGTTCCAAATTCATCGAGGATATGCGGAATCCAAACTGATATCGCTACTACCGCTTCATCGATTCCTTGGGGAAATATTGACAAGCCGTTTTCATTTAAAAACGCTGCCCAACTGATGACGGTTTCGACAAATACAAAAGACGGATATGTAGTGACCGTAGCAGAAGACGATCAACTCAAAAGAAAGAACTTTAACTGTCAGGGGGCAGATCTCGTTCCAACATCAAGCTGTATCTCTGATACGCGTTGTGATGACGGAGTATGCACTGAGAGCTCAGGATCTAACTGGAATAATCCAAAAACGACCGGTTTCGGGTACTCTCTGGAAAACACGGTCGGAAAAGATGCTACTTTTTCTTTTAATGAAAAAGGCGGTTCTTTTACTAGTCGGCAGTTTGCAGATATAGAAGCAGGCGAAAAATCAGCAGTAGTTCTTTCCGGAAATTCCCCTACTACCGGTTCTGCTGCTGCGGTGTGTTACCGGATCTCTATTTCTGACATTCAACCGGCAGGATATTACACCAATCACTTGTTATATACGGCCAGTCCCAGATTTTAACTATGAAAAAACTTACTGTGTTTGCTTGGGCGAGCTTAATTGGTTTCTTCCTGATCGCTGCGTATCCTGTTCAGGCTCAGGAAAAGGCAATCCCTTTGGTGATTTCACCAGCAAAACATGAGGTTGAACTTTTACCTGGAGAACAAAAAACTATCGAGGTCAGTCTTTTTAACAGGGGTGCCTCACCTATTTCTGGCGTTTTTAAGGTCTCTGACTTTACAGTACTTGATGATGTAGGAACTCCCACTCTAGTTGAAAAAAATCCAAATCCTAATCGTTCAGGAAAGGATTGGGTGACGGTTTTTACTCCGAACACAATCATTGAACCTCAAAAAGAGCTCAGGACATCCATAGTTCTCAGCCCTCCAAGAGATGCTATTGCCGGTGGCCACTATGTAGCGATCTATTTTGAACCCTTCGTAAATCTATCTGAAGGTAGTTCAAACGTTTCCGTTCGTATAGTTTCTTTAGTAAATATTAAGATCTCCGGAGAAATTAAAGAAAATTCACTTATTTCGTTTTTTAGGGCTCCTCGCTTCTTTGAGCTTGCACCAATTCCTGTTGAATTCTCGCTTATTAATTCTGGCAATTATCACATCGCCCCGACCGGTACATTAACTTTAAAAAATATGTTTGGGAGAACGGTTGATCAACTTTCGATAGAAAAGCAGAATATTTTTCCCGGAACCAATTCGCGATACGAAACCCGGTTAGGAAAGAGTTTTTTACTTGGCCCCCATACGATAAGTTTATCTATGAGATATGGGGAATCGATGAAAACAATTCAAAAAGAACAGCAGGTCTTTGTATTTCCTTGGAGAATTTTCTTGATTCTTCTTGTTGGATTGACTATTCTGTATTATATGAGCCATATTATGCGCAAAAAGACAGTCAGAGCCCATTCTCAAGACAATCTCTCGTCGTTAAAAGAAAAGCTTAAGAAAAGACATGAGTAGAGATAAAACATTTACTATCTTTTTATTGCTGACAATCATTCTTACCTTTCCTTTTACGAAAGTACTGGCTCAAGCAAAATCAGCTTCTCCTGAAGTCTCGGTCTCAATCGGAGAATATGAGTTTTTTCTTTTTGGGTATACGTCTCCTCGTTCACTGGTGACGATTGAGGGGGTGGGAATATTTGATCAAACATATTCAGATACAAAAGGATACTTTCAGTTTTCAAATCGCTTTTCTCCGTTTTCCAGCCGTGAACCCTGTCTTTCGTCTCAAGATCAGTTGGGAAGGGTTTCTAATACCATATGCATTCCTCCATTTCCGCTCAATAGAAGCGTGCATATAGGTCCTGTTATACTTCCTCCAACCGTTTACTTAAACAAAGATGTCTATTTCGTAGGCGATCAAATTGTTTTATCAGGCCAAGCTATTCCTAATACAGACGTTGATCTTTCGTTTTTCATAGATCAAAACCGTACACCTATTTTTTCTTTTGTTAAACCGGCTTATGCCGTGTCGCTTCCTAGGCTTAAAGCAAAATCTGACGGACAAGGAAATTACGCAATACTTCTTCCGTCTTCTCAAGCGGATTATTTTAGAATATTCGCTCAAGACAAATTTCAGGAAAACGACTCGCCAAGGAGCAACACCCTAGCCGTTAAGGTTCTTCCATGGTGGATGATTATTATAGAAACCCTCCGTTTTATATGGGATTTACTCCGTTCGCGTCTTTTTGAATTAATAATTCTAACTCAAATCGCCGGCCTGCTCTATTTTCTCTTCAGGCGATATCTTCAGCCCTACGTTATCGCTCATAATCGAGCCTTGGTGCTTAGAGAAAAACATCCTCTACTTGTGACTGACCATGAATTGATACTACGAGAAGTTAAACGTTAGTAGAAAGAAAGCTGCGGCTCTTGAAGTAATGCTTTGTCCTCGATGAGAACCTTAAGGTAAAATTGTCCTACGTTAGCCGATGTTATGTCAAATACTGCTTTTCCTACGCCATCTGTTAACCCTTGGATTACTTCTATATTTAATTGATTCGCTGTATTGATCGTAACTTTTTTTCCCTGCACTCCTAATCCTTGATCATTGAGTACAAATACAGTAAGTCGTATCTTCTCCTGATTGTCAGCCTTGGCTCGCAAGGGAGATATGAAAACATACGAATTTTCAATAGAAAAGGTATTGCGAAAAACACTCGCCCTTCCTATAAAAGTCTTAGCTTCATAGAGCCAAAAAAAAGAAGTTAGTATTAAGAGTAAAAAAAGCAAAATGCTAAGAAAAACGAGAGTTTTTTTCATACTTTATTGAGTTTAAGTACATAGTAATTAAATCCTAGAGACATGTCAAGATACTAAAATAAAGCTAAAAAAACTATAGGTAGGGTGCTTTAGAGATTTAAAACTCCATATGGAATGTTTGGCCTTTAACTACAAAGTAAAAGCAAATTGGAAAAAATTAGCAAAGCAATTTGTTATTTGCTTAAACCATATCAATCTAATTCAAACACGTTAGTAAATCTTTAAAAAAACAATTAAAAAGAGAAATATAGTCTTTCTTTTGAAAAAAATTTGAACAAAAAATTCGAAGCTAGAAAAATTGATAAAATAGGCTTTAAAAATCATAAAGTAATATTGATTCTATGGAATTTATACTATAAGTTAAATGATATATATTTATATATTAAGGTAGTATTAAAATGAGTGCGGTAATTCAATTAAACTAAATTAAATTGTATTTTAGGAGCACGTACGTATTTTATTCTTCTATTTTTTATATAGCTCTTAATAGATCAAATCACTAACTAAATACCTCTTGACAAATGATTATCAATTCCTTTACTATCAAAGTATATGATAAGAGGGTATAATTTTTATAATCTGGAAGCCTCATTCCGTCATTTTCTTACTGCGGGAAATAAGAAAATGAGTTCTGCTTCAATTAAGAACTATCTTTCGGATTTAAGACACTTTTTAGGTTGGCTTGTTCTGGCAGTAAAATCCAAAAGCACTGATGCTTTGGAGCTTGATTCGGACAACATTTTTCAATACCTTACTAAAGAAGTTATAGCCCAATATAAAGCCTACTTATCTAAAAATGATATACCAATAAAGACTATAAATAGAAGACTATCAACATTGAGAAAATTCTGTTCTTTTTGCATTTCTCAGCGTTGGATAGATTCAAACCCTGCTAAACAAATACATAATATTTCTTCACAAATAATAAAGCCGGGGGAAGAAATTGAGAACGACCTAGCGCTAGAACAATATAAAGAAAGCCTATTAAATAGTGGCTTGGACCAAAAGGAAGCCTTAAAAGAACTTGAAAACATTAAAGAATTTTTAGCGTTATAAGTTCAAAGTCTATAGATATGTCCAAAACAATACATCAAGCATATCATCAACTGAGAGTCTGGTTTGATCCGGCGTTAGAAGGAAGCCCTTATGACAAAAGGGTAAAAATCGAAAAATCAAAGACCATATATCGGTTGAGTATGTCTAAAGTATCGAAACAATTGATTGTCAGATAAGTCTAAACTATAAAAATGTCGAGTATGCGTTTGAAACCGGAAAAGCTCCGTAATTATTTATTAGCGGTCCAAAAAAAGTCTCTTTCTGAACAGGAAATACGTAACAAATTAAAGTCTGTGGATAAGTTCCTTAAATGGGCTCTTGCAAAGAACTTAATCAAACAAAACGACTATGAGCAGTTAATATCTCTTCTTGCTGATTTAGAAACTACGCTTAAAGACAGTCCAGAAAAATTAGGTCTTGTAAGTAGTGATCTTAATTATGAAAAATCATCAGGGGTTGTTGGAAAGCTTGATTCTAAAGTAAAAGAACTGACGTACGGAATTGGAAATTGGCTGAATGGTATATTATTATTACTTCCCTTCACTCCAAAATCTGAGATTAAAAGTGGAGATAAATCTTTTCCTTCAAAAAAAGAGCAGTCTAATTTTGGGCTTCAATACTACCTAGGCGTCGCGATTGTTTTAATATTGTTATCCGCTATTGGTGGAAGTGCGTATGATCAATTTTTTAGAAAAGCTGAAACTCCACTGGCGTTTCCCACCGATGTCAAACGGGCGGGAAGAATCATCTCATTTCAAGGAAGACTGACCGATAGCCTCGGGAATCCAATTACCACTGCAACAAATGCCCGATTTAAATTTTACAATGCTTCCACCAGTGGCAGTACTCTTCATGATTCAAGCACATGTTCCGTTACACCCGACCAAGATGGGATATTTGATGTTTTGATCGGTGGATCTGGATACTCTCCGACGCCCCCGCAACAAGTCTGCGGAACCGAACTTCCTGCATCGCTTTTTACTGAAAATTCAAATGTATACTTGGGAGTTACGGTAGGCGGAGATTCGGAAATGTCTCCGAGACAACAGATCGCGAATGTTGGGTACGCAATGAACGCTGAGACTCTCCAAGGTCTGCCTCCGGGGGCAGGAACCTCGAATATTCCAATTATTAACAAAGATGGAGATCTATTAGTTTCCGTAGCAACTCCGGGGATACGATCAACCTATTCGAGTGCAACCTTTACTCTTTCGTCGGCAGGTGGCGTAAATTTACAGTCAGGTGGATCAGGAGATGTTACCTTAAATGCTAGTCAAAGCGGGTCAATTCTTTTTGCAACCGGTGGTTCAAATAGAGGAACGATTGATAATAGTGGAAATGTAGGAATAGGAACTACATCTCCCAGCGATCTTCTCCATTTGGTCGGGGGTCAAATGCGAATTGATAACAATAGCGATACTACCGATAAAGGATGTGTTCGGTACAATGGCTCAAGTAACGAACTCCAGTTTTCCAATGATTGCTCTAGTTTCCAATCTTTTGCTGGCGCATCTTCTGCCGGTGGATGGACCGATGATGGTACGGTCGTGAGACTTACTACCAGCACAGACAACGTAACTCTAGGTTCAACTTCAGATTTGGCTAAGCTTGGAATTGACGGAGAATCTGATGAAATTCAATTCATAGTACAAGGAAATTCAACTCAAACGAACAATCTTGTGGTATTTGAAAATTCAAGTGGCACAGATCAGTTTAGAGTTGATAATAGCGGAAATGTAGCTGTAGAGGGTGGAATTTCAGACATTTCAGGCAATCTTGTCTTGAATGACGCAGTCGATATTGGATCTGCAACAACTGGTGTAAATGTGACAACTGCGGGAGCTATAAGTGATTCGGACGGCAACCTTTCTTTAAACGATAACACCGATATAACAGGAGATCTTTCAGTTTCGGGTGGTGATATTACGGGAGCTGGAGGCGCTTCTATAGATATTGGAGAAACAACAGCAGGAGATGTGGAGATTACCGGGGATCTACTTCCTGCAACTGATGATACGTATGATCTAGGGTCAACCACTAAATCGTGGCAGGATCTGTACTTAACCGGCCAATTGTGTTTTGATGATTCTGATTGTATAACTTCTAATACGGGCGCAGGTCCCTGGGACGTTACGGCAGGCGTCGTCCACCTTGATACCAGTACTAATAATGTCACGATTGGTGGATCCTCAAACCTTGCCAAACTTGCTGTTGACGGTGACACCGACGAAATTCAATTTTTAGTCCAGGGGAATAGTACCCAAACAACATCGCTTGCGGTTTTGGAAAACTCGTCTGGTACGGATCAATTAACTGTTTCAAATACTGGAGATCTTGCAGTTGAAGGAACAATATCTGACATTGGAGGAAATCTAGTACTTGATGACACGGTGGATATTGGATCTGCAACAACAGGACTCCGGGTTGCAACTACAGGATCGGTCTCTGATATTGACGGGAATATTGTCCTTAATGACTCAACTGATATTGGATCTGCGACAACAGGAATTAATGTGACAACTGTAGGACTTATCACAGACATTGACGGGAATGTGGTAATAGATGACACTGTAGACCTTGGATCTGCAACTACAGGAATTAATATCACGACGGGTGGAGTCATTTCTGACTCTGATGGGAATGTAGTCATAGGTGATACAGTCGATCTTGGCTCGGCAACAACCGGGATAAATGTAACAACAACAGGAGTTATAAGTGACACGGACGGGAATGTGGTTATTGCTGATGTTGTTGACTTGGGCAGTGCAACGACAGGACTTAATGTAACAACGGCAGGGTTAATCAGTGACTCAGATGGAAGTGTCATCGTGGGAGATGACTTTCAGGTCAATGGAAATACTACTTTAGGAGACAGTAATTCAGCAGATACTTTAACGGGAAATTTGCTCACTTCAACTATCACTAGTGGTGCAACCACGCAGACTGCAGCATCTCTATCCGGAACAGGATTCACAACGGGAGAAATTCTTGATTTAACAGGTACATGGCAGGCTTCCGACGGTTCAGATAATGAAGGAGTTGACGCAAATTTCACGTACACGCCGACTTCCACCACAGGGACATTCCGAGGAATTGATCTTAGTGTCGCAGAAGGTGCAAATGCTTTAGCAAATACCCTGTATGGTGTAAAAGTAACAAGCGACAATTCTGCAAATACTTCAACAGGAACACATTCAATATACGGAGGACATTTTACTGCAACTGGAAAAACAGCAGGAACAACAACAGCGGTTGGACTATATGCAACAGCGACAGGAGCAGATAATAATTATGCTGCAGTATTTGAAAGTGG
>Ga0156269_104_pt1 | contig 33951 bp, 44 predicted proteins | sample RifCSPlowO2_12_FD_107918 | JGI IMG/M metagenome (GOLD analysis project Ga0156269, IMG submission 107918) | Candidatus Roizmanbacteria bacterium RIFCSPLOWO2_12_FULL_40_12 | reverse complement strand
TTTTGCGCGTTTTCCGTGAGATTAACCGCCAGTTTTTCGGTCTCTTGGCCGATTGCCGTGACATCTGAGATGGGATTGCCGGTCTCTCCTCCCAAAACCTCTTCTTTTACCGGCTCCTCTTTTTTTGGCGAAGGATTATTCTTTCTGTTTTCCATGGCAAACGCGGTAAGGACGAGGAGTGCTAAGATGATACCGACGACGATCAGTTTCGTACCGAGATACTCTGTGTTTTTTTCTTCCTTTTTCCTCTTCGTGGACGGCATGTCTTTTATTGTAGCAGAGCGATCCTAGGTAGAGAATGAGATATCGAAATGATAAAATAATCATCACTGAGTCTGGTGGTCGAGCTCAGCTCGATGATCACCAAGCTCAGCTTGGTGGCCGTAGCTCAGTTGGTAGAGCGCAAGCTTGTGGAGCTTGATGTCGCGGGTTCGATCCCCGTCGGTCACCCCATTACTTTAGAGCCTTCTTATAGTATAATTCGTTGTGGTATCCACAGAACGCTTAGATAAAACAGCTCCAGAAAAACGTGAGGTTCCCTCTTCTATTAATATTATCTTTGAGGGATACAGGGGAACGGGAAAAAGCACCATTGCAACGTTGGTGGCTGAAAGACTTGGGCGGCAGTTAATATCAACAGACGTAGAAGTAGAAAGACGCGAAGGCCGCAAGATTTCAGACATGGTTGCAGAATTTGGCTGGAATCATTTTCGGGATAGGGAATCTGAAATTTGTCATGAGGCATCGCTCATGGAAGGCGTGGTAATCGACCTGGGAGGCGGTGCTGTCTTGCGGGAAGAAAATAGAAGAGATCTCAAAAGAAACGCAGTGGTTATTTTGCTTACAGCAAGCAATGAAACAATAGCTGAAAGAATCAGTATAAACGATGACCGTCCATCTCTTACTGGCAGCAAATCTGCTGTCGAAGAAATCGCCGATGTTATGGGGATCCGTGGTCCTATATATAATGAAATGGCCGATCACACAATATCAACAGATGAGCACGACATAGAAGAATCAGTCCAACTCGTTATCGACGCAGTAACCAGAGCATCAAAAAAACTTTATAGAAAAGTGCCAGAACTTCTCCGAATATTTCAAGCCGACCTTCAACATGTTACAAAAGAGAGGAATTTACCCTTTCAAATGAGACTCGCAACGGTGGATGATATTCCCGCTTTGGTTCCTCTGATTTGCGCAGCTTATTTATATGAGAATGAAGGTGAGATGGCTTTTAAACAAAGAGAAAGAGTGCGTGCTGATGCAGAAAGTGTAGTAGAGGCCATGCGAGAAGGCTTAGTTTTAGTCGCAACCAAACAAGGAGACGAGGGCGAGCAGATAATAGGATGTATGCAATATAAAGAAATTTCTTCAACAGAAGGATCAGCTTCGGGGCAAGAGACAAGCGCATACTTTGGGTTATTTGCTGTTGATCAACGTCTTCAACGTGGTGGAATAGGAAGAGATATGGTAGGTCTTGCAGAATGGATAGCCGAAGCACGAGGGCGCGATCTTATGGAAATTCAAGTTGTTGATAAATCAACTCACCTCCTCGATTGGTATGGGAAATTAGGATATGAAGAGTTTGCTCGTGTGGATTGGGATGCTCCTTTTTTAACTAAAGCTTGCCAGTTTGTACTAATGCAAAAACATCTATAATCTGAATTATTTGATTCTGCCGCCATCTTTGACTAGCCATTTTCCGGTGTCCCAATCGTTTTTATGATCGTCACTCTTAAACCTCATGTCAAATCTTATAGATAGCCCTCTCCACGGATGATAGACGTAAACCGTCCTAAAGTAATCAGCTAGGTCTGGAAAACTGACGCCATAAGGCGCAGGAAAAAGTTCCTCCACGTTCTTTCTAGATAAGTTTGTTTCAATATCAACTTGGATTGTAGGAACAGGAGAGTGTTTATCATATACTACTTCGAACTTTGGTTCTCTTCCCGCTGGAAAACTTTCAATATCGCTTTCAAACTCTTCCTGGGTTGCGGGCAGTATAAAAGGCCAATCTTCTCCCGTGGGGTATTTGTATATATTTGATTCTTTTGACAAAATCCTTATGAGATTCTCCCATTGTTTTTTAGTAATTAATACAGAAGGTAGATTAATTCCTGTGTGATCAATCCTGACTATGTGGTTGGAGATTCTTTTATAAAGCTCCTGGATAGACAGTTGATAATATTTAGCTTGTTAATGGTTAACTCCACATAATCGCCGTGAAAATCCTTTTTTATTTCCTTGTCTGCGTGAGGGCGTGCAGAATCTTCCGGTCGAAAAGTTTTTTGAGCACTTCTCAGATAAAAATTATTTATCTTTACGACAAAATCCTCCTGAGTTTCAAACAAAATTTGAGGAAACGGTACGTCATCCTGCTGAAAGGAAGTAACAGGAAAGGCGCCTTGGGGATGAATGCTGGATAAAGTAATACCACCCGTTTTCTTAAAATTCGGCAACTTTTCCAGCATTAATTCTAAGCATTTAAAAAATTCCGTAGATTCAGAAGTTCCTTTGGGAAAGGAATAAACGATGTTTTTTAGCACAAAAAAATTATAGCATTCCTGAATGTTCTCAAAAAACTGATTCGATAGAGGTATTTTTTTCTAACTTGCTTGAGGGGTTGCTGGCTCTATTTTGCGAGCCACCCAAACTTATTAAGAAGATGGCAACGATACTTAAAATCAAGCCAGCGAGTTGAATAGGAGACATCTTATCTCTTAAAAATATGAAGGCGAGGAGCGCAACTATCCCTGATTGCATGCCGACGATTGCGATTGGTAGACCTGCGTTTGGTGCAGCTGCGGAAGCCAGAAACATCAGATAATTTCCAACGGCGCTCAACAGCGCTATGAAAATCAACACCGCGATGATGCCGGCATTTACATTTAACTGCGGCTTTTCAAGAATAAAAGTCTGTATGCCGTAGACTGTTGTAAAAACTACTCCAAAAGCAAAAAAAGTAAAAGAAAGAGCAACACCGCGGCGTGTAAGAAAGGTTATAAGAAAAGCCATCACCGATATACATACAAGCGAAATAAAAGAGGAAGTTAACCAGTTCATCTTCATAAGATATGATACTAGATCATTAGGAATTCCAATAGACGTTGATGTGCAAGCAGCTTATACTGCTTCATGGTCGGTAGCGGGCATCAGTGGGATCGACTTCTCATCGCTCTTTTTCACTACCTGGCCGATACGTACTCCAGTGCGGTTGGGATTCGGGATATTCATAAGGTATATTTTTTGCTGCTGGGATGGATCGTAGATCGCAATATCCCCATAGTCAAAAAATCTTCCTATCACGCTTTGTTGCACAGTCATCCCTTCGACAAAACTACAGGCAAATCGATCCTCTCTCTTTTTCAATATTCCAGAAAGTTTAATAATGCCATCCTCGGTAATTTTGTAATACTCTGATTTCCATTTGAGGACTATAGAAGCTGCACTTATCGTGGTTACGATAGTTAGGGTGAGAAACATAATTAAGTTAAGTGATACGACGTCAGTAGCGGTGAGTGGTAATCCCAAAGATCCAAACATCGTCGAAATAAGAATGACAAGTAGTAACGCTGATATCGCGATAATAAAAAGCGTCATTAAACGGATGGCCAAAAGCGCACGACTCTCTCTTAAAATAAAGGCAGGGACCCTTTCTTTTTGAGGTTCGACTCTTAGTTTTACCACAAGATAATTTTACTACGTATTATAGACGTAATGTGACCTTTGTAACAATCCCTGTTAAAACCTATAAGGACAGATGGAAGGCGCTAAAACTCTATACTTTTAGGGTTTCAATGGTATAATGCGACATGAGCATTAATGCGTCAGAAAGACTTAGAGAATATGACGACTATGGCTTGAACCAGAAAATCGCCAAACAAGCCTCAGCGGTTTTCTTAAGACGACAAATAAATAGAGAGTTTTTATTCAGGGACTTGAGAGGGGATGATAACGTGGCGCCGATCGCACTTCTTATTGCATTTCGAAGAGATCAGGAATACCAGAAACTTGCAGGAGAAGAAAGAGAACATACCGGAACCTTCGATTATTCCAGCCCATTTTCTGCGTTTGCTTATATTCACGGCTTTTCCATTTACCTGGGAGTACAAAGAAGATACAGAAAAAAATATAAAGCTCCACGATTAGAAAGACTTACGCCTGCAGATCTTACTAGATTTCTATCGATTGGACAGGATGAGGAAGAGGACGTAGGTATTCTTTTAGATCAACTAGGGCAAACCACAGCGTGTGTAAATCTCGGGAGAAGTTCATATAAGCGTACTGATCAGGTAGAGTTTATGGCGAACCCACTTTTTTTACTGGGGGATCTTCCGATTTCTCAGACGGAATTCGACTATGAACATCGTAACATTGGTGCAAGTCTTCACCCGCGTGACAATTGGACTCGCGAAATACGTGGATATAAGCCTTCGTTTGCAGCTGGCTTTAATGATGCTGCAGTTCTACACAGAGGAAGAACTCGATAAAGAAAAGTTACTGTGGTTTGGCGGGAAAGGTTCCCTCTGGAGAGTACCAGTCGCGGACTTCAATACCGGTTATGGATTTGCCTTCTTTTACCTCGACCGGAATTAGTGAATGATCTTTACAATCTGCGGAAAGTCCACAGGGTACCATCTTTGACCATCCCCCTGAAAGTTTTGAGTCTTCTGTGTACGCAACTACATAATACGTCCCCGGCTCAACATCCTCGATCGTAAAATTTGATTGATTCTGTGCGGTTTGTATAAAGAAAAAGTCGGAACCATCTTTTGTGTCAATTGCGTAAACAGAAAGGGGCGGAATTCCTTCGGAGGGGAATCCCAGTACCCCGGAAATTTCACCGGTTTTTTCATCTTCTCCGGTTGGCTCCGGTGTTGCTTCAACATCTTCATCTTGAACCTCTACCGAAACAGAAGGAGTAGGTGTGGGTTTTGCAGTCGACGAAGATCTTGTGCCGAGATAATAACTTCCTCCACCAATAACCCCGATAACTAGAAGAATAGTGAGAATTTTTCCGATGAGCGCCCATTTCATAAAAGCGATTATAACTTTTTCAGCTTAAAAATCAAACTTATAAATTCTGATATATAATAAAACTCTATGAAAACCTTGGTGGTTACTGGTGCGAGTCGGGGTATCGGGAAGGCGATTGCTGAAAAATTTTTATCCGAGAGTTGGTATGTAATTGGGACTTCGACTTCGGGAAAAGCTTCCTTAAAACGTGACAATTTCGAGATTTATAAACTTGACGTTTCTGACCCAGAAAGTATTGAACGATTTGCAAAAGCGCTCGCGCGTTCCAAGAAAAAAATTGACGTTCTAATAAACAACGCCGGTGTTTATCTGGACGAAGACACCTCTCCACTTAACACAAAAGCGTTGCGAAAAACGCTAGAGGTAAATCTGATTGGTTTAGCTGACCTTACCGAGAGACTTCTTCCGCATATCAATAACGGCGCACATATCATTAGTATGTCTTCAGGAGCGGGGTCTATAACCGATGAACCCGATGCATATAAACCCGCCTACCAAATCTCAAAAGCCGCGGTGAACATGTTTACGAGAACTCTTGCCGAAGCATTAAAAAAACGAAACATTACAGTCTCATCAGTTGACCCAGGATGGGTCAGAACTGATATGGGAAGTTCTTCCGCTCCCCGAGATCCGAAAGAACCAGCCGAAGAAATATTTAAAATGGCCACCTCGGAGGTGAACTCTGGATTCTTCTGGCACAAAAACAAAAAGAGAGCATGGTAGTTTTTTCCTTCAATACGGCCTGAAATTGATTTACAGTACTTTTTATTTATAATATAACGTGTGAAAAGAGAAAGAGAAGTAAGCTTTGTAGACCAAGCTTTTCTAGGTCAGAAAGATAGTGGACTTCATGCGGAAGTTTTCTTTTTAGAAACAGAAACATCAAAAGTTGTAGCCCATACTTACATTGAAGCTCCTGGACGTGGAGACGAAGCTCTTTCTCTGGTTATGGGCGAGATTCAAAGAAAGGCAGACGAACTACAAAAGCCAATTGTGCACGAAGGGCAGCCAAGCAATAAAGGAGCAGTACGCTTATTTAGACGAACTCCCGGATATAGAAGAAAAAGATCATTGCGCGGCCCCGTGTATGTGAGGACTTTTAATCCGGCAATCATATAATTTATTTGCCTTCATCAGAGGTTGCAAGACGTTGATTAAAGAGCCTAAGCTAGAGGGGAGTTGACAGGATTTCTGACACTGCACAATGAAATGTGCATGGCGCCTGAGACAAATATTTACGCCATCTACAAAACCAAAGAGAAAAAGATAAAGAAAAAGATGGAGGCGCAGAAGCAGCGGCCGAACCATCAACTACGACAACTACCTCCGAGCCTCTTAGATAGCCTCAAAACTGGTATAATAGAGCATGGAAATACTCCTTTTTAATACTGCATGGATGCTATGGAATCTGGCGCTCGCATTTTTCAGCGTTTTTCTCGGTTGGCTTACTTTTAAAGCTAAAAAAAAGCATTACAAACTCATCCTCGGATTTTTATGGCTCATCTTTGCTCCTAATACGATCTATATTCTTACCGATCTGTACCATCTTACTTATCAGAGATATTTTTTGTCAGGATTTGAAAAAACAGTCTTATTTGGTCAGTACATTTTCTTTATTCCCCTTGGTATTGTCACATTTATTTACAGTCTTCGCTATTTTGAGAGATCTTTTGCCAAGATGAAGATAAATCATACGCTGCTTTTAGTTGCCGTAAATTTTCTTATCGGGATCGGCGTCATGGTCGGGAGATTTCAGAGAGCAAATTCGTGGGATCTCATCATTTCCCCGATAAATACGACGCGAGATATCATCGCAACGGTTAAAACAACACATCTTTTAGTCTTGAGCATCGCGTTTGGTATTTTTTGCAACGTGATATATTTCACTTACCGAAAAGCTTTTAATAAAATTCAAAAGTGATATAATAGGACTTCATGACGCGCCACGAACCACCCACTTTAACAAGAGAAAGAGCCACTGCTCCACTTCCAGTAGCTGATAGGAGAATCATACAATCATATGAATTCCTTACCCAAATAGCAGAACCAAGCGGAATCCACTCTGCTTATCCGACCGCTCATTTAAATGCGCTCATTTATCGTGAATTTTTAGGGAGACCAGATGCACAAAGGGTTCAAGATGCGCTTACTGGTAGTGAAAGATATAAAGAGCGTTGGAAATACACATGGGTAGGGGCAGGAAAAGCACGAATTAAGGTCTGGCAAGATTATCCAGAGGCCATTTCAGATGCCGTACAAGAGGTTACTGGGGCACGTGTTGTTTTTGAACCGGTTGATCTTACAGGACTTGGAGACCCAGAGGCCTTCATCCGAGAAAAATTAGAAGTGGGACATGCGATCGTCGCAGGTAGTGGACGACATGCGGTAACCGCTGTTGGATTGGAACCTAGAAAAGACGCAATTGTCGTCATCGATCCATTGTTTCCAGCTTTTCCTTCCTCAATTAATCTTTGGAGATTCGCAGACGTATTCAAAAAAGCAGACGCTACGATTAAATTAGTTTAAACCTCTTGTATTATCAGGAGGCTCCAGATATACTTTCACTTTACATGGCAAATCCGGAAAGATCGTGGGAAACATTAGGTGATCTCGCTCAATTAAGCGCTACGCGGCAGCAAAAAGGTCAAGGAAGCTTAGTAGAAAGACTACTTTTTACTGGAAGATTCTTTTTAATTCCAGGAGCAGAGTATCTTAGTAGGGATGTAATAGCAAAACACCTCAGTCTTCCGTCAGAAGAACTAGAAAAACCAGAAAATGCGACACGACTATCTTATTTTGTCTTGAGAAATTGTTCACCTGAGCTTACTGGATTTGGACGATTTATAATGACGGTAGGTGCAAGTAGAGCAACGAGAAGAGTAATAGAATTAACCGCAAAAAAGAGTGGGAGGGAAGCAATGAGGAATATGAGAGACTTCAATAGAGATGCACGGAGACAGGTCCGCCCAATTAATATTTTTGACGCAAACGGTAGGGTTTCGTAAATTTTTTACGTTATGTTTTTAATAAACTCTTCATCGTACAAGATAAAAAAGACAAAGAATAAAGGACGGGGCGTGTTTCTTACCAAAGATCTTGAAGGCGGAACGGTAATCGGAGACTATCTGGGAAAAATCGTAAGTCATGAAGAGGAGGAGGACTCTAATGTTTTTTATGGCATGACCCGTAATGACGACGAGATGATTCTTCCCGATCCTGATACGGCTGGCGTTAATTACATTAACCATTCCTGTGCTCCAAACTGTGCGATGTACCCGTACAAAGGACATATGCTTATCGTTGCCCTCCGGAAGATTTTTACAGGTGAAGAGCTTTCATATTTATATCTTGTGGACCCGGAGGAAGGTCTGACTTTCTATTACGCATGTAAATGTGGCGCTCCGTGGTGTAGGGGTTCAATGGTTACCTCATGGGAATATTCAAAAAAATTCTGGGACACCTTCATTGTCAAAAAACAGGGCAAAGACTACGCTAAAAAACTTGCTTCTTTCGGTAAAGAGCTCCCGCCGCTTAAAGCCTATCCTAAAAAAGTCAAAGACGAAACAATCTACGATCTTTTCGGATCTCTAAAAAAGTCACCCATAACAGTGGCAGATAAAAAACTCCCCTCAAAAGTAATTCTCAGAAAAAAAATAAGAGAAACCGGAAGAAGATTGCGTTTTCCGAAAATTGGCATCACAGTAATAGGCGTACTTTATAACGGGCTTTTAATTACCTCTTGAGTACACATAAAAAATTATCCCATAGTTGTAGATCGTCAAACTTCTGTTATACTATTACTCCGATATGCCTGAAAGAGAAACTATAGCTGCTTCCAGCCTGACAGAACAAATCCAATACTGGAAAGATAGAGTCGATACGCACAAAGAAAGAGATGTAGCCCTCAGTTGGAGCATAAGTCCCCTTGCAAAAGTATGGCAACGGCATGAGATCCGTTATGCCCAAAGAATACTTCGCGAAAATGAATTGGCAAGACAGATGAGGAGAGAGCTTTTTTTACACATCAAAACCTCTCCTAGGATAGCTAATTTTTATGCTCGCGCTGTGCATAGCGCGAGGAGAGTAGGAGCATTTTCTGTTGCTGATGCACTTGCCGAGATGAGAGCAAGATCCGCGCTTGAAATGTACGATCAACACGGAACTCCAGAATGGGAAGAGCGGTACCCCGCACTTGCAAGGATGATAGAGCAAACCGCGCTTGTTATTGCGGAACCAATCATAGGAGACGAACAAATTGACTTAACCGTTGCGAGAGCGGAAAGTCCCACGACTCTCGATTTGCGTCCAGTACGAAACGCATATAGACTATTAGATCTTTCTCAGGAGTATATAGATCATATTCCTACACTTCCACCTAATTTCTCAGCTGACGTAAAGCTGAGAACCTATGTCTTACCAGAATCGCCAATAGTGAAATTGGACTTTACATTTGTAGGATATCGTAAAAGAGGAATTCTAAACGGAATAAATACCAATCATGTTCCTGCCCGTGTTTCACTGAGGATATCAAAAAGGCCATCTTTAACGCCCCCTTTATTTAGAAAACCGTTTTAAGAACACGGAATGAGCCACCTAATATTTTTGCTATAATCTCACACGATTCTCATATGACAACAGAACGGGAAAGAAGAACTATTGCAGAGCGGGCCCATATTGAAAGAATTCACAAGGGCGCCTTAGATTTATTGCAACTACATTATCCACTACTTATACCAAAGGAGCCCACAGCGATAACCTTAGCCCACCTCGGAAAGAAAGGGGGAGGTGCTTTCTACGGAGGAAAATTGGGAGACGCCCACTACGTTTTTTTACAAAGAAAAGACGGTGAATTAACTGTTGATGGAGAAACAGCGAATATGATTCACGAACTAGTACACCAACGCCACGCAGAAGTAGTGGGAGGAGAAGTCTTCTCCCATTTTAGCATTGAAAGGGAGGCAAAAAAAAGAAAATATAGAAATCTTTTCCCCGCTGATGTTATTTTGAAAATTTCACGGGAAGTAAATGGCGTAGGGGTGTCTTTATCGGAGACACTTTCCGAGGGTTTTGCTATTTTTGTCGAAATGGATATCCTGGGAAGAGAACTTGAGATTGCCCGTATTCTTGGAAGAGAGATTAGAGCACGATCTCTTAAAAAAGAACTCGAAGCTTCAAAAAAACAACTGAGGGAATATGCTAGAGAAAATACATGGGATGCTATCTATATTAGAGATGGTGTAAATATGGTAAAACAGTTATTTGAGTTTTTTGGTGGCGATGAGGAAACCCTTACTCAGTTTGTTTTATCAGTAGATTTTTCTCAAGCTAATGAAATTGAATATGGCGATCCCGAATATGAGATGATGGTAGACAATCCGCTTCTTCTTCCGAGAGCTGTGTAAAGTAAAGTTGACGGGCGCATTTTCTGGTACAATAGCTTCTTATGGCCGCAAAGAAAAAAAGTTCTTCCGATCCCTCAGCTCTTAAAGTTGCACAAAAAGCCCTTCTCATTATTGCCATTTTTACAGTACTGTATCTTATCAAAGGTTGGTTTGTGGCTGCTGTCGTAAACGGTGACCCAATAAGTAGAAAAGCGGTTATCAAAGAACTGGAACGTGAACAGGGAAAAGGAGCGCTTGATTGGCTCATCACTAAAAAACTTATACTTCAAGAAGCACGAAAGAGAAATATAGTGGTCACGCAAAAAGAAGTAGATGAAGAGATAGCGAAAATGGAAAAAGCGCTTGCTCCGCAAGGACAGAGTTTTGATCAGGCTCTTGCACTGCAGGGTCTTTCGCGGGAAAGTCTCAAAGACCGGATAAAACTCTCAAAAATTATTGAGAAAATATTCTCAAAAGACGTCGTGGTAACCGAGAAAGAAGTAGAAGATTTTATAGAAAAAAATAGAGAGTCTATTCCGGCAGAAACGGATATTGAGAAAGTTAAACCGGCTATTCGGGAACAATTACGATCTCAAAAGGTTGATCAAAAAGGCAACGAATGGATCAAGAAACTCACAAAAGACGCCAAAGTCTTCCGCTTCGTAGACTACTAATCTTTCTTTGGTTTAAAATCGAGCGCAACAGAGTTGATGCAGTAGCGTTTTCCTGTTTTATCAGTTGGTCCGTCATCAAACACATGTCCGAGATGTGCATCGCAGACTGTGCAGACAACTTCAGTACGGTTCATGCCGTGAGAACTGTCATCTTTCAACTTCACCGTTCCTGTTTTTGCAACATCATAGAAACTTGGCCATCCAGTACCAGACTCAAATTTTGTATTGGATGAAAACAACGGGCTTCCACATACCACACAGTTATACATTCCGCTCTCTTTGTTTTCCAGATATTTTCCGGAAAAGGGAGCTTCTGTTCCTCTCATGCGGCAGACTTGGTATTGTTCCGGAGTGAGCTCTTCGTCCTTTTTCATTTTTACTCAAATGCTAAAAATTTACTCGATAGTCTCAAGCATTTTGTTGATTTCGCCCCGGAGTTCTGGCGTATCTTGATGTCCATGATGTTTGACAGCATGCGCGACAGAAGCATCCAAAAGATCTTCTCTTTGATCCTCAGGAGCAGCCATAACGAGCTTGCAGTTTTTTTCACTTGGCATCTTTCCACAATCTCCGACTACCCATTTTCCCACTGCTAGATTAAGTTGTGTCATATATTCTCACCTCCTTATTATTTTTTAACGAATTGAATACTCACGAATTGTTATTAATTCTTGAGTAATCTAGATGATAGCTTTCTTTGTCGGATATTGCAATAAGTAGAGGAATTCATGCGTTTGTTATAATGGTAAAACTCAACTGCCCGGATAGTTAAGTGGCAAAACACCCCGCCGTGGCGGGGAGGCGCGAGTTCAAGCCTGGATAGTTAAGTGGCAAAACAGGCCCTTGGTAAGGGTCAGGCGGGGGTTCGATTCCCCCTCCAGGCTCCATGTATTATGTCTATATAATTCAATCCTACAAAAACAATCATTACTACACCGGGCACACAAAAAATCTGAAGCAAAGAGTCATTGAACATAATTCAAACAACACAAAATCGCTAAGAAATAAAGGACCATTTCATTTAATTTATGTTGAAAAAGCAGACTCCTTGATTAAAGCAATCAAGCGAGAAAAACAAATAAAGTCTTACAAAGGAGGAAAGGCTTTTAAAAAACTAATGGACAAATAATGGCAAAACACCCCGCCGTGGCGGGGAGGCGCGAGTTCGATTCTCGCTCCGGGCTCAGCGTTTGCCACCGAAGTAAGTCTTGAGGAGTTCTTTGGCGATCGGACCTGCGACACTTGAACCTTCCCCTCCGTTTTCAATAAGCACCGTTACTACAATTTCAGGATTTTCCGATGGGGCAAAGGTCGTAATCCATGCATGGGGATCATCATGTTTTCCGATCGACTCTGCCGTTCCTGTCTTACAGGACACATCGATCTTTGCAGATCCGGTTGCAACAGAAAAATCAAAAAGAGGCCATCCTGTCCCTCCCGTAGCACATGCTTCCTTCATGCCTTCTTTTAAAAGTCCCATGGTCTTTTCGCTTATTTTTAAGTTTTTACACTTCGGAGTTGTATCTTTGAGGAGCTGAGGTTCACACAATTGCCCGCCATTGGCAAATACACTAGTCGCTTGTGCAACTTGTATAGGCGTCACTAACAAAAATCCCTGCCCAATCGAAAGGTTGTACGTATCACCCAAGTACCATTGGTCTTTTATTACTTCTTCTTTCCAGAAAGGCGAGGGAATCATGCCTTCTGCCTGTTCAAACGGCAGTCCTGTCTTCCTCGCAAACCCAAACTTTTCTCCCCAGTACTTAATTTTTTCCGGTCCGAGCAAACTCCCGACCTTGTAGAAAAAAATATCATTGGATCGCTTAATTCCTTTTACGATATCGACCTCGCCATCAGTTCTTCCGTACTGTAAAAAATACCAGTTACCGAATTTTAAAGGACCTGCCTCAATTTCTCCGGTATCGAGGACTTTGTAATTCTCATCGATTCTCTTTTCCTCCAAAGCGCCTGTGGCAATAAAAATTTTGAAGATAGACCCCGGAGGATAGAGGCCTTCTGTTGCGCGGTTGAAAAGCGGGTGGTCTGAGCTGAGCAGGTATTCCTTCATCAGCTCCTGATTATTGTCTTCAAAGACCTGCGGATTAAAAGAAGGCGAGGATGCAAGAGCGAGTATTTCTCCCGTCTTGGGATTCATCGCAACAACCGCACCTTTTTTTCCGCCAGCTGGCGGATTGAGGAGTTCATGCGCTTTCTTTTGAAGATCAAAATCCAGGGCGAGTTGGGTGATTTTTCCATCTTCGGGTGGAAGTACGGTTAATGTTTTTTTCTCAAGTCCCCGCGCATCAAGTTCTACAAGTTTTTTTCCGATACCACCATGAAGATCGCAATCATATACTTTTTCGACACCTTTTTTTCCGGTTTTTTCTCCACTTTTTAACTTTATAAGACAACGGTTGTTGGCGATGTCTGTGGGATCTGCAAGTTGTCGGTATCCTATGAGGTGAGCAAGCGCTTCGGGGTCTCGGTAGGATCGTTTAGCCGGATAGGACTTGGCTTGTGCACGATAATCGGCGATCGTACTTTCTGCAATCACCGCTCCTTTCCGGTCAAGAATAGTGCCGCGCTTCGGTTCAATAATGATTTCCTTAATACGGTTTTCATCGGAGAGGCGCCGGTAATATTCTCCCTTAACAATGGTAAGTTGAAAAAGCCGGAAGACGATCATTCCAAATCCGACGAAGACAGTACATAAAAAAAGAAATAAAATTACGCGCCGATCCCATTTTCGGTTTTGTTTAAATCCATGATCAGAAGAAGCTTTTTCGATATAAGGGAGCTTGTGCATAAGCCTAATAATTATACTCAAAATTAAACGGACGTTATCTGTTTTGTGTTAAAATATCAAACTCGGGGAGTAGTTCAGTTGGCTAGAATGCACGGCTGGGGGTCGTGAGGTCGCGGGTTCAAGTCCCGCCTCCCCGACATAAATTTATGATAGTTGCGGTTGGGTCGACAAATCCTACAAAGATAAGTCCTGTCAAAAAGGTTTTTTCTCACCACTTCCCAAAGGTGAAGATTGTTGGAGTCTCCGTTTCTTCAGGTGTTAAAGATCAGCCCATGAATCTCGACGAAATGCATAAAGGTGCCTTAACGAGGGCAAAAAACGCACTAAAAAAAGTCAAAGGAGCAGTCTATGGAGTGGGGATCGAGGGAGGTTTACACAAACATTCGTATGGTTGGTTTGAGAGTTCGATAATCGTGATCGTTGACCGAAAAGGAAACGCAGGAGTTGGTTCATCAGGAGGATTAGTGCTCCCAAAAAAAGTCATAGACGGTATTCTTAAGGGAAAAAATCTCGAGCAGGTGATCGACGGACTTTTTGGTACCAAAAAAATCGGATCATCAATCGGAATGTTTGGCTTGATGACGAAAAAAGTGGTTACCCGATCCGAAGGAGTAAAGCATGGAGTCGCTTTTGCTCTGGCCCGTTTCCTCCATCCAAAGGTCTACGGAAAAAGAGGATAGAGTCTGCTATAATCACAATCCTATGGTTGAACTTCCACCAGTAGTAGACCTTCGAGAAAGACTGGAACAGTCACGCGTTTCAGGTTTGTACGTGTATCCTATTAAATCCTGCGCCGGTACTCTTCTTCAGGAAGCTGAGGTGGTTTCCACAGGGATCAAACATGACCGGGAGCTTATGCTTATTGACGCAGAAGGACGCTTCATCTCACAAAGAGACGAGTTTGCACGACCACTATCCCTTGTTACTCCAAAGTTTATCCGCGACGACTATATAAAAGTTAAAACTCCTGGAATGCCAAATATTTTATACACGAAAATAACTCACGAAGGAGAGCGGGTGGAGGCAACTATGCATAATGGCGAGCGAATGTCAGTCGTGGAGCCGGACCCAAAAGCAAGTAGATGGTTCAGCGAGTTTTTAGAAGAGGATTGTCGAATGGTTGCGATGGCACCTGAATTTACTCGACAGGTAGACCAAAACTATGCCCCGCGCGACACAGATCAGACTCTCTTGTCCGATGGATTTTCATTTCTGTTTCTTTCTGAAGAATCTTTGGCTGATTTAAATCGTCGCATCCAAGAGCGTAAACCTGGTTTTGAATCCTTACCAATGAACCGCTTCCGTCCAAACGTAGTACTTTCAGGAAGCGGAATTCCATACGGAGAAAGTCTTATACTAGAAGCCCAGATCGGAGACGTCGTTTTTGATTTCGTGAAGCGATGCCAACGATGTGAAATCACAAGGGTTAAACAAGAAGAAGGAAGACAAGATGGCGGAGAACCATTGCAAACTCTTCTAAAATATCGGGAAGTTGCCGTTGAAGAAGGTGCGCCAAGAAAAGCGATTTTTGCCGAAAATGTTGAGAATCAAAACACCGGGATAGTCAGAATTGGAGACTCAGTTATAGTTAAAGAGATACAAGATCCCCCAGAATTTCTTGAACGGGCGGCTTAGTTAAGTCCTCCCACTTTATATTTACGAAAAAGATAAATGAAGATAGCAGCGCTCCAGCTGAAGTTTCCAAATCCTAATCCAGACCCCTTCACAGGGTCATAGTATTCGGAAAAATCGTTTTTGACGATCATCCGAAGCGTTTTTTCCACCAAAAGCTTTCTCAATTGACTGGCTTTTTTATTCAACGGGTACCTGGCTAAGCCGTCGATGATAAAGAGATTAGTGATAGGCCAAGAAGGACCTCTCCAGTACTTGCTCCGGTCAAAAAACGGGCTGTTGAGAGCCATTGTAGGGACCGGATATTCCGACCAAAATTGATTGCGGTCATGCAGTCTGACGAGAATTTTGTTAAGTTGTTTTTGGTCAGGAATTCCTGCCAAAAGTGGAGCAAACATGCTGTTCGTCGGTTGAACAATAACCTCTTGTTTATTATCTGAGACATCAACATCGCAAAACTGTTTGAATTCATTACTCCACGTTTGTTCAAGAGCCATTTTTCCCTGCACTGCCCACACCTGATATCTTTCCGCGTCCTTTTTTCTTCCCAAAGCATTCAACATGTTCGCTAAAGCTTCGTTGGAGCGGATCCACAGACAGTTAAACAAGATATCTTTTACTGCAAAAGGCGACTCTTTTACTATTTTTTTATAATCCCACTCCAGATTCTTGAAAAGATAAATGAGATACATTGCCCGATAATAAAATTCCTGCCGTGGTCTTTGTGCCGGCCCTTTTAATTTGTTGTCTACACGGTATAGATCAACTACTTCCTTAATTCCCTGAGGAATTTTGTCGATTTTAATCTTTCCCAAAAGCTTATCCCAACGGGCGGAATTATCGGTTCCACTTTCCCATGGATGGACGACGGTTAAGAGTCCGGAGTCTTCGGGATCGCGGGTGGTCTTTAAGTAATCGTGATATTTTAAGACGCCGGAAAGTATTTCCTCCCCATGTTTAACCGCAATATGTTGACTCGTTGCCGTCTTAAAAACATGCTCCGCGCTGATTCCCAAAAGAGGAGGTTGAGTTATACCGGAGCTGAGGATCTCTCCTTTTCTAAATTTTTCTGTTCCCCAGAATTGCGGGCCGGGAAAGTACTTTGTCTCTCCGGGATTAAAAATAATTTGCGGAATGAGTCCGTTTTTCCATTGGCCGGAGATCAGAGCACGGAGCTCGTCTACGGCACGGGCAGGGTCCAAGTGTACGAGTCCCATGGCATGGGTTGCACTGTCCCAGTTCCATTGGTGGATGTAAAAGTCACGGGAGGGGACTGTACGCTTGTAGGTTATGCCGTTAAAGATGGTTCGATAATGATTATGTTGGAGAATTCCTTTTGCTTTGTGAAATCCCTCCTTAAAAAAAGCCGCGTCAGACTTCTGGACTCTCACTACTATTGTTATAGTACGGCTTTTTTGTGTTTGCAAGAGCAACTTGAGGCCGTGTGGTATAATAAAAGTTCGTATATGCGAACATTGATCAGTACTCAGCATTTAGGATAAGTATGAAACAAATAGACAGAACCACATTAACTGCGACAAAGGAAGACTATTTGCGGGCTATTTATCTATCAGGGAAGGACGCTGGAGTTGTTAATTTGGCCCGTCGTCTCGATCTATCCAAATCTACAGTCTCGGAAAGGCTTGCCGCGATGGCCAAGCAGGGACTGGTCATTCATAAAAAGTATGAAAAACTCCGTCTTACCAAAAAAGGTGAACTTTTCGCCAAGAAATTAACATATAAACACCGGATTATTGAGGTCTTTTTACATAACGTTCTCCACATTTCCAAAAAGAAGATTCATGAAGAAGCCCATAAGCTTGAACACGCATTCAGCGATGATGCGATCAATCGTTTGAGCCGGCTTGTCGGCAATCCGAAACGAGATCCCCATGGAACTCCTATTTTAAAAGCGTAATTTTCAAAACATGACACATAAAAATTTACTTGAGTCTCTTGGTTGGCAAAGAAAAGGAACCAGGAAAAGTCTCGAAGAGGTTCATAAATCCATTCCCATACCAAAAAACATGGGTTTTTTCAGAAAAATGCTGGCGTTTTCAGGGCCCGGATACCTTGTTGCAGTAGGCTACATGGACCCGGGAAACTGGGCGACCGATCTTGCAGGCGGTTCGAGATTTGGTTACACGCTTCTTTTTGTCATTCTCTTATCAAATCTCTTTGCCATGCTTCTTCAACATCTTTCAGCAAAACTGGGAATCGTCTCGGGACGGGATCTGGCGCAGGCCTGCCGTGATACGTTTCCAAAATGGGCGAACTACATACTGTGGATTATGGCAGAGGTCATGATAACTGCCTGCGATCTGGCAGAGGTCATAGGATCAGCTATTGCGCTCAACCTCTTGTTTCATATTCCGCTTGCAATGGGGGTTATAATCACTGCCGCTGACGTCTTAATTCTTCTCATGCTACAACAAAAAGGATTTCGTTATCTTGAAGCGCTTGTTATAACCTTAGTACTTACGATCGTTGTCTGTTTTGGATTAGAAATCATTTTTGCAAAACCAGAGCTTTTTCCTCTTCTTGCCGGTTTTATACCCAATCCCGAAATCATTACGAATCCGGAAATGCTATATATCGCAGTCGGGATCTTGGGTGCGACCGTGATGCCTCACAATCTCTATCTACATTCAGCCGTCGTACAAACGCGAGATTATGAAGAAACCGTCGCGGGTAAAAGAGAAGCGGTAAAATTTTCAACAATTGATTCCACTTTTGCGCTTTTTATAGCATTTTTTGTAAATGCAGCAATACTGATCGTTGCTGCTGCAGTGTTTTCTACGCGGGGATACGGCGAGGTTGCTGAAATCGAGGAAGCGTATAAACTTCTCACTCCACTCCTCGGAGTAGGTGCCGCAAGTTTCCTATTTGCGCTTGCCCTTCTTGCGTCCGGTCAGAACTCAACCATTACGGGGACACTTGCCGGACAGATCATCATGGAAGGTTTTTTAAACTTAAGAATCCGTCCATGGCTTCGAAGAATCATCACGCGATTGGTCGCCATAGTCCCTGCAATAATCGTGGTGATTTTGTACGGAGGAACCGGTCTGGGACGTCTTCTTATCTTAAGCCAAGTAGTCTTAAGTATGCAGCTTTCATTTGCAGTGTTTCCTCTGGTTATGTTTACCAGCGACAAGAAAAAAATGGGACCGTTTGTGAACCCACCATATATCAAATATTCTGCATATACGGTCGCGATAATAATCGCATTGTTAAATATCTGGTTGATCGTCAACACATTTTTTAGTTGATCCTGCTACAATATCCCCATGTCAATTCAGCCTGATTCATGGATCAAACGGATGGTCGCGAAGCACCGTATGATCACACCGTTTGAAAAGCGTCTGGTAAAAAAAGGAAAGGTTTCTTTTGGACTTTCATCCTATGGATATGATCTGAGGGCAACCAATGAGTTTAAGATCTTTACCAATGCGCGGTCTGTGATCGTTGACCCGAAAGCATTTGATGCAAAATCATTCGTTGATCACAAAGGGAAAGAATGTATCATCCCGCCAAATTCTTTCGCTTTAACAAGGAGTGTAGAGTACTTCCGGATTCCGAAAAACGTTTTCGGGTTATGTATTGGAAAATCGACCTACGCACGCTGTGGAATCATCGTAAACGTAACTCCTTTACAGCCGGAATGGGAAGGACACCTGGTCATTGAGATTTCAAACACAACGCCTCTTCCCGCAAAGGTATATGCCAATGAGGGAATTGCAGCGGTGATTTTTTTCCTGGCAGATGAAGCACCGGAGAAGACCTATAAAGACCTTTCGGGAGTCTATTCAAAACAAAAAGGGATAGCGCTCCCTAAGGTATAATAGACTTACTCGATGTCACATTTCTTAGCTCCGTGGGAGCCCTCCTCAATTTTCAATTGAGGAATCCCAAGTCGCACGGAATGGACATCTCCGCTTTTAATTATGAAAAGACAAATAATTGTTCTGTTGATGTCTTTCTTTCTTGCGGCAGGAAGTGTTTCTGCTGTTTTTTCTCCCAATAATAAGGTGGGGATTCATCTTGCGGTGCCAAGCGATGAAGACGTTCAAAAAGCTTCTGACTTGGTCAACTCCACCGGAGGAAAATGGGGATATGTGACGTTGGTAATTCAGGAAAACGACCGCAATCATGACAAATGGCAAGGAGTCTTTGACAAACTGAGAAAAAAAAGACTGATTCCTATCATAAGAATTGGGACCGAGCCGCAAGGTGCAATGTGGAAGAAGCCGTCAGAGGCCGATGCAAAAGGTTGGGCAGAATTCCTATCCGGTTTAAACTGGGTTACGAAGGATCGCTACATTATTTTATTCAACGAGCCAAATCATGGACAAGAATGGGGTGGGTCAGTGAATCCCGAAGACTACGCCTCTGTATCTCTTGCCTTTGCCAAAGAGTTAAAGCATAAGAGTTCTGATTTTTTCATAATGCTTGCGGGACTTGATGCCGCTGCCCCCTCCCAAGTGCCGGCTTATGAAGATGAGGCTGTTTTTTTGTCAAAAATAATTGCTTCAAAAAAAGAGATCTTCGATCAAATTGATGGATGGTCATCGCATTCCTACCCAAATCCGGGATTTGCCGGAAGCCCATATGACCGCGGGAGAAACAGCATCGCAAATTACCAGTGGGAGCTTTCACTGTTAAACTCTCTGGGTATTGAAAAAGAACTTCCTGTTTTTATCACAGAAACCGGTTGGCCGCATTCTAATTTTTCACCGGAAACTGTAGGACAGTATCTGAATGCCGCTTACGAAAGAGTTTGGAATCCAGACGGACGAGTCCGCGCAGTTACACCTTTTGTTCTTAACTATCAAGGAGAACCATTCCTTCAGTTTTCATGGCAGAAAAAAGAAAGTACCGAGATGTATGACCATTATTTTCTAATGCAGGGCATGGCAAAGATCGAGGGCTCACCGGAACAGATAGAAAAGGGTAAAATCACGCTTGATCTGCCCAAGGAGCTTCTTGTGGACTCAACTTATACTCTTCCTATACGACTTGAAAATAAGGGTCAGGCGCTTTGGGATAAGGACGAAGGATATCAGTTAAAACTTGAAGAGGGAAGTATCGTGGATTCATTTTTTTCAGACATAAAAGAAGTTGCTCCGTTTGAAGATGACGAAGTATATCTCTATATAAAGACAGGCAGTAAAAAGGCCAAAAATAAGGTCAAAATCTCCCTCTATAAGGGCGACAGGAAAGTAATGGACGGAGGAGTCTGGAATTATATGACCGGTCCGCTTCCAAAGCTTACTTTTCGGGTTTCACGTATTCCGAAATTGCGGAAGGATAACAACCAGAAGTACGAGATACAGGTATTTGATTCAAAAGAGCAGCTTGTATTTAAGAAAAAAGGAATAAAAACAATAAAGAATGTAGGAGTTATTGAGCAGGTGAGAAATGTCTATCCAGCTGGTCGGTATAGAGTAGTTGTATTGTCCGACTACTACCTTCCAAGGCAGACTTTTATAACGATTAAAAAGGAAGGAAATGAAGTCACGTTCAAACCTTTGTTGCCTTTTGACTTTAATAAAGATGGAAAGTTTGATATTGTAGATTTTGCCGCACTTATACGGAACTTCCCGCTCCTCAGACTTTTTATTCCCTAAGGCTATACGGCAAGGATTTCCTTAAGATGGGTAATCCGCTCTTGAAGGTTCTCTGCTTTTGTCAAATAGCTTCCAATGCAGAGAACATCCGGCGGACTATGCTGGGCAAGAATGAACGGAATGGTCTCACTATTGACTCCGCCATCGAGAAAAACACTATTCCTATAGTTAAGTAATCTCAGCTGTTCAATCTTACGCAACGATTCCTTTATAAACTGTTGTCCCTGTGCTCCAGGATGAACAGACATAACCTGAATTGCCGCCATCTTTTCGAAAGAATAAAGCGTAGATAGTTGTTTTACTTCTTCATCAGGATTGATGACCAACCCAATTGAAAAGGGCCCTGAACCGGACTCGAATAATGTGTTGGGCGGAGTTGCTTTATGATGGATGAAAACGTGTTTAATCTGAATTTTGGAAGTAAGGTTACGGAGATAGTTAATACATTTTCCAAAATCAAACACCATCAGATGAAAATCAAAAGAGGCGTTTCCATAATTAATCAGTACCGACGTCGCTTCTTCAATGCCCACTGTCTTTTCAGGAACAAATTCACCATCCTGAATATCAATCTGAAATGTATCAAAGTGAGGAATAAGATTGTCGATGGTGTTTTTTAATTCCTGAGCACTTTTTGCAAGTATTGCGGGAACAACCTTCATAATCACCATTATACGATACCAAAGCTTTGCTAGAATGTTGAGATGGACATGTCGATTACGAAAAGCATCATGGACACACTGTACCGGGACATCCAAGGGTACGATCTCTCTTTTAGCGCAAGAAAGAAACTTCAATTTCACGACAAGGGTTTGACCTATGGAGAGATTGTTCCGGAATCCTTTTATAAAATACTTTCCCAAGTGAATCCTCAGAAAGATGAGGTTTTTTACGATCTGGGTTCGGGCACAGGTAAAGCAGTACTTGCGGCATCTCTCTTTTTCCCATTTTCAAAAACAGTTGGAGTAGAGCTTCTGGATGATCTATACGACGCTTCACAGCAAGTACTCCAGCGTTATCAAAAAGAGATTATACCCCGACTTAATACGTCAAACTCGCCTGAGATCAAATTTTTTCAGGCAGATTTTTTAGACTTTGATTTTAGCGATGCAGATGTCATATTTGCCCACGCGACCTGTTTTCATGACGGACAGCTGAGGGAACTATTGCATAAATTCGAAAAGCTAAAAAAGGGTGCCAGATTGATAATCGTCAGCAAAAAGGTAGACTCCCATTCTTATGCCCTGACAAACACCTCAGAGCATCCTTTCAGTTGGGGACAGGCGACTTTACATTTCTACGAGAAGATTGTATGATGAAAAAATTATGCACGGAGATGTACTTTTCAAAAAAGCATTAGAACGGGTCAAAGATAGATTCTTTAATTTTCTTATCGTCACCGTCCTCGGATGGGGATTGGGACTTGCCATCGTAGTAGGATTTCTCGTAAGTGTGGGAATTGTACTGGGAGTTTGGGCTATCACAAAAGCTCCACCAGTGGTAGGAACTGTCGCAATGGTGATGGGAATTCTTTCGATCTCTCTTCTTGCATATCTTTCTTCATGGACCCAGCTCGCGACAACTGACAGTCTTATTCAATCAAAGAAACTGCCTCCTTTCGAGACTTTTAAAAGAGTAAGACCGTATGTAAAGAGCTATATATGGTTTGTGTTTTTGCTCATGTTTTTCCTCATCGGACTTCTTCCATTCACTGTTCTCTCCCTATTTATCGTCGGAATATTATGGAGTTTGTGGAGCAGTTTTAGCATATTTGTCTTTCTTGAAAAAAAGAAGAAAGGACTTGAAAATCTCTGGATAAGCCGCGACATGGTGAATCAGAAATTCTGGCCAATAGCAGGACTCGTTTTTGTCGTGGTCGTAGTTGTAGTTCTTATCTCAGCTCTTTTTGCGACCGTTAAAAACGGACTGGTAAATCCAATCATAAGTCAGCTCATCGTTACTCCCTTTGTAACGAGCTTTTACTACGAAATGTACAAGACCTTAAAAGTGCCACAGAACGCAAAGAAACCCGTGGTGTGGATATGGCTTTCGGTAATAGGTTTTGTCGCCGTGGTAGTTGCAGTAGTTTTGTCATTCCAGGTAATAAGTACCGTGATTCCTGAGCTTATGAAAAAGAGCTCTCCACAAAACGAACTGTATAGAGAATTACTGTATCCTTCTTCTCCAGACGAAACGATCTAGTCTTTCTGTTTCACATACTCGACTGAAAAATCTTCCCAGATTGCATATATATTGGTAATGAAACGGTCTCTCGTTACAGCATATCTGGGTTTTTCCTATGTGTTAGGAATCGGTCCGATGAAGTTCGCCTCTCTCGTTGCCCATTTTGGGAATGCTGAAAAAGCATATCGCGCCAATCTAAAGCAACTACAGGAAATTTTGGGTTTAGTATCTGCGGAAGCATTTTATAGTTTTCGAAATGATTTTTCTCCGGAAAAAGAACTCGATCGTTTAGAAAAGCAATCGATTCATGTTATCCCTCAGATTTCCCAAAAATATCCACCAAACCTTCTGAGTATTTCAGATTCTCCGATATGTCTTTTTGCAAAAGGAGACCCTTCGAAACTATTTCCAAAAAAAATCGGAATCGCGGTTGTCGGAACCAGAAAACCGACCGCATATGGTATTCAAGTAACAAAAAGAATTACTTCAGATCTGGCAGATTATGGAGCGACTATCGTTTCCGGCATGGCTCTCGGGATCGACGCAGAAGCCCATAAAGCAGCTCTTGACAATGAAGCGCCCACCGTTGCCGTGCTCGGTTGTGGGGTAAATATTCCGTATCCCGCTGCAAACAAATGGCTGTACGATAGGATTTTAAAAGAGGGAGGAGTAATCGTTTCTGAATTTCCTCCAGACCGGACTGTGCTGCCCGGACTTTTCATCTCACGAAACAGAATCATCTCCGGACTGTCGCAAGGGGTTCTTATCACCGAAGGGCTTAAAGATTCCGGGGCATTAATTACAGCATCATATGCTGCAAATCAGGGAAGAGATGTCTTTGCAGTGCCTTCGCCGATTACTTCCAACATGTCAGAAGCTCCTCATATCCTTCTCAAACAAGGAGCGAAGCTTGTTACTTCGGCGCAGGATATTTTAGAGGAATACAATATTTCAGTACGAAATTCGAAACAGAAAACTGTAGATTTTTCCTTGTTAAACAGTGAGGAACGATCCATTGTCCAAGCGCTTTTGGAAACACCGCTTCTCATTGACGATCTGATAGTAGTTATTGATTTTCCTGTTTCCCAAACTTTGCAAGTTCTCTCCCGGTTAGAATTAAAGGGAATAGTCGAAAAAAACTCCGAAGGCAAATACCAGATTGCTTAATTAGACTAATATGAAAGTCTAAAGTTGATTTTGAATTAAGTTAAAACTATACTATAGCATGGCAGAGCCAGACGCTCCCTATCGAGATAATCACGCATTTAAACCGCTCTTCGAAAGATTAAAGGCTGCGAATCCAGATGCTAGACCTGCTGTAAGAGCGGTTGAAGAACTATTCTCTTCCCCAACCTTTAAATCTGCTACTCCTCCTGGAATCCCAAAGGATCTCTATCTAAAATCTCTGTTAATGGGGTTTAGAATAGTTTTTCTTGATGGAGACGAAGTAAGGGGAGCCACTTTAATAAGCAAAAGGATGACATTCTTAGAGCAAATTAATCGTGAAATTGCAGGTGAAACCGCTGATCTTACTGCTGAAGTTCTCGAACATCCATTCGGAGATCTTCTTGCCACAGAAGCAGCGGTCGATATGGCAAAAGAGAGCGTTCGAAAGAGAGGATTGACTACTTTGGCCGCAGTGATTGTGCACGGGGAGAGGGCAGATGAAAGACTTGAGCTTTTTCCCGAGATGCTTTTTCCTGAGAGTTTCTCTAAAGTGGCGATGCAACTCCGCGCTGTAGCAATAAAGAGAGGAGTTACTCCTCAGAGGGCAGATTCTCTTGAAGCACCGTTAATGAAAAGAGTTTTGCGATTGGAGCCGTTCGCCATAGATCGTTTAAGTCATGTGGTGGCTCAATATTTTCTTCATGCAGCACGAGATCAACAAGACGTTTTCGTACTTGAGTAATGCTTACGAAATTGAAACTACGACTTCTCTGGTACGGGGACCAGTGTCAAAGTCCAGAAAAAACCCATCGCTCTTCTCCCGTTTGACAATTAAAAAGCTCTTAATTACTATTAAGTTGATGACTGACGATGTAGAGAGTGGTGAGCCACGAAGAGCCTTAGAAACCCTCACAAGCAATCGAGAATTATTTGCTGAAGCCGTAAGATTGAATACTACCTATCGCGTAATTCGAGAAATACCAGATTCTGATGAAGTAATAAAACTTCTTTGGAAAAATAGAATAGGCAAACTTTATCAATCAATGCCTGACGAATTACAGCTCGTTTTAGAGCTTGCTGAAGACGCAAAGCAGAAAGTAGATAGACTTGCAGAAAAAGGAACAAATGGGAAATCCTTAGTAGCTTTTGATAGGCCTTTAGGAAAAGGTCAGAACGATCCGGTAACAGCAGGAAGGAATATAATTTCTCCATCTATTGGTGAAATTGATGATAAATTTTCATGGGGAATTCAAACATTTGGATCTGTAGGAGCAAGACCTGTAACTAAACAGAGAGTCTTAAATCCAAGAGACGTAGTTGGTTTCTATTTAAGACCAAAGCCGCCTACTCTTGTTCCTGCAGGAAAGCCTTGATTACCAAGATACAACGACTTCTCTGGTGCGGGGACCAGTGTCAAAGTCCATGAGGACGATTCGTTGCCATTGTCCAAGAAGAAGCTTGCTGTTTTCAAACGGAATCGTTTCGCTCGGGCCAAACATGGTGGCGCGGATATGTGCAGCTCCATTATCATCACCCCATGTCTTATGATGTTTCCAGTCTTTCTTATACGGAGCAATATTTTCAAGTACTTTCCGCATATCCTCATATAAATTTGGATCTGCTTCAATAGCGGACACCGCAGCAGTGGATCCTTGTACGAAAACCGTAACGACTCCAGATTTTACAGACTCTTTTTTTAGTAATTCTTCGATTTGGCCCGTTATGTCAATAATATCGGTAAATCCTTTTGTTTTGACTGAGAAAGTTTTCATACTATAATTATAAACCACCCTACGCCTTAAGGCTTCGAAGTGGCAAGGGATATTGCAGTATAATTACGTAATGATATTAAGTGTTTTTACTGACGGCGGCTCAAAAGGCAATCCCGGGCCCGCTGCGATTGGATATATCGGCTACGTTGACGGACAGGTTTTGTTTAAAGGACGGGAAGACCTTGGAGTTGCGACCAACAACGCTGCAGAATATACGGCAGTTGTACGGGCTTTAGAAAAGATTAGGGAAACCCTTAAACGTCATTCTGGTAAGCCGGAGGCGCATCCAGAATCTGATTCTGGACAAGCCAGAATGACAAAAGTAACAAAAATTGAACTCTCAAGTGACTCAAGACTTCTGGTAAATCAGGTAAACGGACTTTTTAAGGTAAAAAACGGAAAGATAAAGGAATATATTCTTGCGATCCGCGGACTTGAACTGGAGATCGGACTTCCAATTTCATATATCAACATTCCCCGTGAAGAAAATACCGCAGCAGACGATCTCGTAAATAATATAGGTTAAGAAGTTTCTTCCTCTGGTTCTTCCCGAACGGGTGCGGTTACATGCACATCCAGTTCGTCATGTTTTCGAACTCTCCGCAAGTATTTTTCATCCTGCTTCATTGGGGTTTCCATGAACACATCCACAAACTCCTTAGCTTTATCAAAATCGATGTAGTCTGATGGGAGGGCAAGAACATTCACGTGATCATTTTCTTTTATGTGTTTGACCTGCTCTTTATCAAAGCCGACCACACAACGGATGCCTTTAAAACGATTGGCAGTAATTTCGACCCCGGCACCCCCGCAGACGATAATTCCTATAAATTCTTTAGGATTCTGGAGGACTGCCTGTGCAACTTTTGCAGAAAAATCAGGATAATCGTCTACCGGGTCGAGTTCGTAATTTCCCAGATCCTCGACACGGATGTTTTTTTCCTGAAGATATTCAACGAGTTTATTTTTGAGTTCAAAACCCCGGTGGTCAGCTCCGATGAAGACGGTCATACAGTTCTGAGTATAACAGAGGGTGTTATAATCAAACAATATGAAAAAACTAAAGCTTATATATTTTGGCTCGACAGCATCATCAGCATGGTTTTTGGAACAACTATTAACTGAAATAGACTTTCCTGTTGAGATAATTGGAGTTGTAAGTCAACCTGATAAACCAGTTGGAAGAAAAAGAATTTTGACTATGTCTCCAGTGAAGCAGATTGCTCAAAAACACACAATCCCGGTCTATTCATATCAGCAAGAAGGCTTAATTGAAAAGCTAGAAAAAGCTGATTTAGCATTGCTTTTGTTCTTCGGAAATATTATTCCGGAAAGCATGCTAGATCTTCCCCAACACGGTTTTTGGAACATTCATTTCTCGGCGCTCCCCAAGTATAGAGGCGGATATCCATTTGTTTATTCACTCATGATGGGAGACTCTTCGCTTACTGTTTCTATTTTTCAAATGGGCGAACGCCTGGACCAAGGCCCAATAGTCGTAAAAAAAGAATTTCCTCTTAGCTCAACCATTCGAAGAATGGAATTAGAAAAAAAATGTGCGAAGGTTTCAATCGAATTATTTAAAAAAGCGATTATCCTATTGCAACAGGATAAAATAAAATACCATGAGCAGGATCATAGCCAAGCAACTTACACAAAATTGTTAAAAAAGGATGATGGATTTATTTCGGTTGAGTCCGTGCGAAAAGCACTGCAAGGAAAATCGCTTACACTCCATGAATTACCAAGCGCCTTACGTAACTATATCGAAAAAAACAATCTTTCAAACGCGAAATACGACAGCAAAACAGTCTTTAATATATTCCGAGGACTACACCCGTCGCCCGGGTTATGGACAAAGCTTGCGATAAAGGGAAAAGAGCAGAGACTCAAGATTACCGATATGGATCTCGAGAATGAGAAGGTTGTAATAAAAAAAGTTCAACTTGAGGGAAAAAACGAAGTTGATTATTCTACTTTTTCAAAAGCGTATGGAATTACGCTCTAAAAAAAGTTCCTACGAAAAAGGCAAGCGTAGCCGACACGCCACCTAAAAGAAGAATCTCTCCAACAGAGCGCATCGGCGATTCTTTCGTCACCTTCAAACGGAGGACTCCCAATAAAAGAAGAGCGAAAAATGTGAATACGACGGACAACGTGAACAAAGGAACTCCTCTAAAAAAGACATATGGAATAAGCGGGATAAATCCAAACACCAAAAATGCAAGAAACGTCGCAAGGCCTGTCAGATAAGGATTTTCGTTAGTAGGATTTGGAAGTTCGAGTTCGTGATTCATCATAAAATCCGTCCAATACTCCGGGTTTTTAGAGTAAAGTTTTGCAATTTCTTCCGCATCTTTTTTTGAGAATCCTTTATCCATTAGAATTTCTATTGTTTCTTCAAACTCCGCTTTTGGATTGGTCTTCACTTCGTTCATTTCACGCGCCCGTTCCGCGTTATACACATCTTGCCCAGAACGTATTGAAAGAAAATTACTTAAACCCATGGAAGTACCGTCTGCGAAAAGATTGGCTAGCCCGAAAAGAAGCACGACAACGATCGGTATGGCGTTGACATCGGTTTGGGCCCCTGCAAAACCCCCAACCACGGCAAAGGTTGTTACGATTCCATCAGTCCCACCGTAGACTATCTCCTTCAAATACGCTGTTACCGGAGTCATTTTATGCTCTTTTTTAAGATGTTCGCTTAGATTTTTAGATAGACTCTTTTGTGTCATTGAAAGATAGTATAGCATTTAGTAGTAAGTATTTAGTATTTAGGAAGAGACTCCAAATGCTGAATTCTAAATTCTAAATGCCGGCCTGCGAAGTTACTTGTAGCGGTCGCGGATCTGGAAAAGGAAGTAAAGTCCGATAACAGCTGATAAAAGACCACCGACCACGTTAAAGCTTACAAGACTTGCGACGAAACCTACCAACGTTGACCAGTAAACCAATCTCCATCCTTTAATAGAGCGGGCAAACAAGCCAGGAATTGCAAGAGCTTCCAAGACGAGCGATACGATACTGACAACTGTCCCGACCAGAGAAGTGCCATAGCGCGCCCCTTCTGCCATCATGCCAAAAGGCGCAAGTACTGTCGCAAGACCAAAAAGAAAAAGAAGCGCCGGTAATGCAAGTATCATGAGGATTAAGGTTACCCAAGGAGCGAGGTTTACGATAACATCTTTTACTCCATCAGGAAGTTGAGGAGCTTTTTTGCCAAAATATTCGTTGAGAGTTTTTTCAAGACCGCCAAGAGATTGTTGGAGATTCGGATTGCTGGCCATCAAGCTCATCATATGATAGCTTTTTTTATTTGTCAAGAGGTAAAATGTATAGTCTACATTTCGTAATCTATGTTTGATACTCATTGTCATTTAAATTTTCAGGCATTTGACGGACAGGTCGAAAAGGTTGTTGCAGAGGCGCAAAAGGCAGGTATAACACATATTAACATTCCGGCAACAGATGTTGCGACGTCAAAAAAAGCAATAGAAGTAGCTGAAAAATTTGAACACGTATATGCATCGGTAGGTATTCACCCACACCATATTTTCAAATTCCAAGAAACAAATTCCAAGAAACAAACAAATTTCAAATTTCTAATCAAAGATGAATTAAAAGAAATTGAATCGTTGCTGGGACATCCAAAAGTGGTTGCAGTAGGTGAAGTAGGAGTTGACAGGCATTATTACCAGCGGACAAAGTATGAAGAGTATGAAATAGATGAAAAATTTATCTCACTTCAAAAAGAAGTTTTAAAAAAACAAATCCAGCTCGCTCTTCAATACAAAAAAAGTCTGATTTTTCATAATCGAGAAGCAAAAAAAGACTTTTTAGAGGTCGTTGATTCGCTATGGAGTGCTCAACTGGAAGGGCGCGCTGTCTTTCACTGCTGTGAGCCGGATGAAGAACTTCTTTCGTACGCCCTTGCTCACAAAATCTTTATCGGAGTTGACGGAGACGTAACATATTCAAAAGAAAAACGGGAGTTTGTAAAAAAAATTCCCTTAGAATCTCTGGTCTTCGAAACAGATTCTCCATTTCTACTGCCAGAACCTTACCGTTCGTACCCGCGCGATAAAAAGCCTATTAATATGCCCTCTTTCCTATCCGACATTACTGAATTTATTGCAAAATTGCGGGGTATAAGTAAAGAAGAACTTGCAAAGAAAACGACCGCAAACGCAATTAAATTATTTGACATATAGTCTCGGTGGTACAATAGAGGTTCTTATGAAAGATCCGGTAACGAGATCGCTTCTTGTACAAAAAATAACTTCTTTTATCCTGACAACCGCATTGTTTTTATTTATCAACAACACATACGACTTCATGTTAGCCGCAATCGTCCTTGGACACAGTCATTTTCTGATTGCGTACTTTTACAAACTCATGTCAGGAAAAGTAAAGATAAAAAACTTTCTCGTTTTTGTAGGACTTGCTGCGTTTCTTTTCGCGTTTTTTTACCGAATTGATTTTCCGGATTATCGCATTGAGTCGCTCCTTTTACTGGCAACTGTTTACGCGATATATCATACGATTCTCGACGATCAGTTCACCTTTAACTTTTTCAAACCGGTTTATTCAGCATTGCAAAAGCTGCAGATGCTTTTTCTTATTTTCGCCTTGATAGGGTTGCATGTCAGTTGGCAGTTTAATTCTCCCTATGCAGTTTTCTTCGTTCTGGCGGGAATCCTTGCTGTATGTAAATACTTTCTTATTGTTTCAAAAGAAAAATATGTTTTGAAGGCTTCTGATTGCTTTTTTCTTGCACAAGGAGCTCTTGCCGTCGTGTTATTTTTTATGGACATCAGATTTAACTTCGGAAAGATGCTAATGATCTCATTTATCGGAGTCTACCATTACCTGATTTATTACTTTCATTATTACTCGAAAATTATTTCATTGCCCAAGGGTGTAAGCGCGCTTAATACGAAACCGGTTTATCTCGCCGTGGTTTTTCTTTCAAACGGTCTGATGATTGGGTTGTTTCTCTACATGATCTCTACAAAGAATACAGCGCTGAGCTACTTTTTTAGCTATAATTTATTTCTTGTTCTAACGCTCATGCACTTTATCAGCTCGACGCGCGTCAACGAAATTCTTTCTCTGTTTAAACTCAAGAATGGCTAAGAAAAAATCAACAAAACGACTATTGATAAAAAACAGCTACATAGTAGTCTTATGTATATTTTTAGCAATCTTTATTGGTCTCGCTATTTTTAATGGAACAGTCAAAGTATCCAAACCGAGCGTCGTTTCCATCTCAACCGAAGCGATTCCTGAATTACATCCTCATGAACACGATACAGGGGACTCAATTTTTAATAAGGGACATCATGAAATTGCTTTCTCCCAGGTTTATAGATTGCCAAAAGGAATGTGGGTAAAAAGTTTCGAACTAAAAGTGAAAAACTCACATAGAAGCACACTTCACCACGCTTTATTATTCAGGGTTGATCAGAAGGACCATGCGTGTAAAAACTATTATCAAGCGATATTTATTACCAGCCCGGAAAACAATCACTCTCCAACTGTTTTCCCGGATGATTATGCAATGTATTTGCCAAAGGGAACACCGCTTGTTTTTGAAGCAATGTTTCATAATCCAGAACCTCCTCTCGGAGTCGGGAAAGAATTTGAAAACGTAACTGCTGAAATTATTCTGAAAGGAGTAGAAGACAGTTTATTTCAACGCTTTAAAAAAGTCGACTTTTATAGAGTGCACATCAGTGATAATCCATGCGGAAACCCCTTGGGTGACGGCGAAACGTTCGAGGTCCCGCCAAACACGACAATTACTAAGAACAGAAGTCTTCTTGGTAAGGCGCAGACTAATATCTATAAGTTTTCAGAGTCAGGTGTAATTCTTCAAATGGCCGGACATATTCATTCATGGGATGGTGGCAAAAGACTTGATGTCCATAAAAGTGGAAAATTAATTCACACATTTACTCCCTATCTCGAGACCAAAGACTTGTGGAGCTGGAAAAACCCTTTCTACAGTGTTTTATTACGTGTCAAAAAAAACGAAGAAATTTCTATTAGTGCAACATATGAAAATCCTAATTCTGTTCCAGTTCAGGGTGCAATGGGAATGATGGTATTTTATTTTGCGAAGGATTAAAAAAAGAGTAGAATGTTACATTAACCTCTATGTTTTCAAAATTCTGGCACCGCGAAAAAGACAATATAATTCCGATTCTACTTTTCCTTTCGACTATCGTGATGGGGATCATGAGTCAGTATGCAGGAGCAAGCTTTCTCATTTATCTTTTTCCGATTCCTCTGTATTTCTTAATGCAAAGAATCAATATCTGGCAGGCAATTACCTATGGAGCAAACTACGGTTTGTATTTCGGGTTTTCCGCCCACCTCTATCTTAGCAAGTTTGAGCGTTTTGACCCGTTCCTGTTGGCACTGCTTGCGTACAGCCTTTCTTTTCTGCTGACTTTTTCCGGAGCTCACTATTTGATGCGGAAGTATCCGAAAAAAGAGTTCGTGCAGATTTTTGCATTCGCATTTGCATGGCTTGTAATCCAGGTAGCTTTACATTACATTCCTTTCTTTGGACCTGCCAAAGCGTTTGTTAAGACCACCAATACTCCTTCGCTTTTTGACTGGGTTATGCCATATTTCGGGGCCGGAATGGTAGAGTTTGTAATTCTTTCCTTCGGCTTTTTACTTGGGAGATTGCTTGATATATATCTTCGGGGAAAATCTCTCCGGCCGCTTTTCTGGTATGTCGTAGCGTTTACACTTTTTATCGCAATCGGATTATTTCAAGCATTTACTACTCCACAAAAAAATGTGAGCCAGACAGTAAGAGTTGCCGCAGTTCAGGGAAATTTTGGTTTTGAGTGGTCGAAAAGAGTAGAGCTTGCCGATGATATTCTCGATTATTTTATAAGCACTACAAAAGAGGTTGCAAAAAAAGGGGCAAAGGTAGTGGTCTGGCCGGAGTATGCGGCGGCGGTAGATATCTTAACCGAGAGACCAGATTTGAGCGAAAGAGTAGAAAAAGCATCTAAAGATCTTGATGTCGTGATCGTTATGGGATCACTGGAAAGAGCACAGTCCGAGGACGAAACCGATAACGGAATCGGGTACGATCTGTCGCTTGTATATGATCCGGATAAGGGAAGACTTGAGCCTTACCGTGCTGTTTATCCTTATTCAAGCAACATATACCACGGAAAAAAACCAATAATTTTTAAAACGAAATATGGAAATTTTCCCGTACTTTCCTGTTTTGAAATTGCTCGTCATAGGTTCGTTGCAGACTACTTTAATAAAGGGGAACCGATTGATTTCATAATCGCAATAGGTAATAATCAAGTTTTTGATGGAACATACGGAATAACCCGACTTCAGCAACATGCGCGACGGATAGCTGTAGAAAATGACCGATCCTTAATGTATGTAACCAACACCGGTCCTACAACTATCTACACGAACGAAGGAGATATGCCAACTACTGTCCCGTTTCAGACGCAAGGATACGTAATGTATGACATTGAAAAAAAACGAGCCGTGGCCTTGTATTCACGGTTTCAAGATATGATTCCGCTTGTTGCGACCTCTGTAGTATTTGGAGTTGCGCTTTTTACTACTAGAATAGGCTAGAAAGGCTTTCACGGAAAACTTCAGGGGAAACTTTTTTCA
>Ga0156269_121_pt1 | contig 39830 bp, 44 predicted proteins | sample RifCSPlowO2_12_FD_107918 | JGI IMG/M metagenome (GOLD analysis project Ga0156269, IMG submission 107918) | Candidatus Roizmanbacteria bacterium RIFCSPLOWO2_12_FULL_40_12 | reverse complement strand
CTGAAATTACGATGTTAATCTTACGATCAACTCGCTTAAATCCCTGCCGCATTTCTTTTCTCATAGAACTGACTTCTTTGTTCAGAGGTTCGACTCTCTTATCTATAAGTAGCCCTATTTGTTCTAGATCTGTTTTGGTTAACATCGGAAAATTATATTAACGGGTTTCAGAAATGAAATCAACAGATTATAGACAACGCTAAGCGGGAAGGCTGAGGTATCTCATTACAGTATCGTATCTCTCCTGTGAAATTAGTTTTGCTTCAAGTCCATAGTCGAGTAGTTGACTTATGGTAAACGCTGCGCGCACTTTATATCCTTTATCCCTCATCATATCCATACCACCTTGCTGTCTATCCACTAGAATTGTTATATCTTTGAGTGTAAAACCACCGGCTTTTGCTGCTTCCGCTGCCTCAACTTTAGTATCTGCTTTAGTTACTAGATCATCCACAATTCTCAATGTTTTTCCTTCGCCTTTTATTCCGGCCTTAGGAACTATTTTCCTAGTTCCATCTGGATATTCTTCCTTATCAAACACATCCGTATATAGAACCCTTGCCTGTTTTGAGTATGCTTTTCCGAGAGGTACTCCGGCCTTAGGAATTCCTGTGCAAAAATCTGGCTTTTTGTCATTTCCGTCCATCTCTTCAAAAACTACTCCTATTTGATCCAAAATAACTTCAGGGAGGTTTCGTAAGTTGATATATATCGGAGTTAAAGGAGCGCTTGGATTTGTATCATGAAGTTTGATTGCGAATTCCTCTTCACTTTGTGAAAAATCGATAGGACTTGTGGGTCTTTCTTTTTTATAAATTTTGTATTTTCCGTCCGGAAGTGTTTCTCTTACTCCGATTGGGGCGACGGTTTTGGTTGTAAAAAGAAGTGTAACTAATTTCTTTTGTGCTTCTGTTAAATTTTTAGAGGTCATAATTTATTGAGTATATCAGATATGTTTGCCGAGAGGCTTGCCTTTTATTTTGCTGTTTCCGTAGACGAGATTTCCCCGCAAGAATGTTGCGATTGGTCTGCCACGAAGCCTCATTCCTTCATACGCTGACCATCCGCACTTACTGAATAAGTCTTTTTTGGCCACCCTCCATTCTTTCGACAGATCAACTACGGTAAAATCAGCATCTTTACCTTTCTCGATCGATCCCTTGGTCTTTAATCCAAAAATTTCAGCGGGCTTTTTCGCTCCAAACTTCGCAAGCAACATCAATGCCTCCTCTGCACGTTTTGTGCCATATTTTTTCATAAAAGAAGTGATGAGAGAGGGTAGATTTTCCTGAATGCTCGGCATCCCCGACTGCGCTTTCCAGACATTCGGCTGATTTTTAGTCTTCCATTCATGTGGGGTATGTTCTGCACAGATCGTGTCGATCTTTCCTCGTCGCAACCGTTCCCACATCTTTTTTTGATCGCTTAAATCTCTCAAGGCGGGCGCAACCTTTATCTTATTTCCAAATTTTTTATAGTCTTTGGTAGAAAAGTCTAGTTGCCGGCTTACCAGCTCTCCAAAAACTTTTACACCTTGTTTCTTGGCGCGGTCAACATGAGCAAATTCCTCAGGAGTTGATAGATGCATGAGATAAATCCGTGTTTTGTTTTTCTTGGCGAGCTTGATAGCACGGGCTACAGCAACAGCAACTACTTTATTAGGACGTACTATGCTCCACACCGCAGCGTCAGTCCGCTTTCCGAATTTTTTATTGAAATGATTTATAAGATCTTGGTCTTCGGCATGTACTCCAACCAAAATATCTCGTCTTGCAGCAATTTTGAATACTTTTCCCAGAGTTTCGTCGTCCGGGATCGTGGTTGGCGTCGTCTCATGTCCGGCCATAAAGACTTTCAGACCGACAATCTTCTTTTTGTTTACTTTATTTATTTCATTAAGCGAGTCTTTTGATACTCCCAGGAAAAAACTGTAGTCAGTATATGCTCTCTTGGGATAAATTTTTTTGATTTTCTGATTTAAAAGCTTGACTGTAGTAGTTGGCGGATTGGTATTTGGCATATCGAGCGTTGTCGTAACTCCTCCTGCGAGTGCAGCTCTTGTCTCATGTGGAATATCGCCTTTATGAGTCAGCCCCGGTTCTCTAAAATGCCCGTGCGTTTCGATAAGTCCGGGAAGAATGTAAACTCCTTTGCGTCGAAAGTCATATGTAAGAAGAGCCCTTGAAGAATTTTTCTGAATCTTTACTATCTTTCCATTTCGAACGGTAATTATACCGTCAATAATTTTGTCAGGATAAACTAATCTTCCACCTACGAGGTGGGGATTGGAAATTTTCACTTTACCAGATTGAGAACGCGGGTTTTTAACTGTCCTTTTTTGTTTTTATAGACAGCAATGTTCTTTAACCATTTCTTATCCATTTTGGGATAGTCGAGACGGTAGTGAGCTCCCCGGCTTTCAGTCCGTTTCAAAGCAGAAATGATGATTGCTTCTGCTACTTTTAACATCTCCTGAAGTTCCAAAGCGTCTTGCAGTTCTTTTTTGTTTCGGGCGACGACATCGGTCGCTAATCTTTGCAGATCTTTGATGATGATTAGTGCTATATCAAGTCGGCGCTTATCTTTGATGAGTCCAACGTTATTCCACATTACGGTCTTTAGCTCCAAAAGAAATTTCTCCGGCGACTCTCCATCGCTTTGCGTAATGAAGGAGTTTACGCGGTCAAGTTCCTTTTCTACGATCTTCTTTGGGATTACGGCAAGCTTTCGTTTTTTTGCATTTTGTGCAGCGCGTAGGCCAACCCGTCTTCCAAAAACCTGTCCTTCAGCAAGGGAGTTTCCACCAAGGCGATTGGCGCCGTGAATGTTTCTGGTTGATTCTCCGACAGCTAAAAGTCCTTTCACTCCGGTCTCCCCCCATTCGGTTATATCAATCCCTCCCATCATATGATGCATCGATGGACTAATTTCCATCTGTTTTTTTGTTATGTCGACCCCTACCTCTTTCCAAGCTTGAAAAACCTCTGGTACGAATTTTTCAGCTTCTCCTTTTTTCCAATGGGTTATATCAAGCCAGACCCCCCCGTTTTCCGTCCCTCTTCCTTCCTCGATCTCTTCGTAAATTGCCCGTGAAACCTCATCGCGTCCGGCAAGCTCTAATCTTTTCGGCTGATACCGCTTCATGAATCTCTCGCCGAATTTATTTCTCAAGATCCCACCATGACCCCGGACTTTTTCCGTGATAAGTCGTCCTTTTTTTTCAGGAGGATACGCCATACCGGTCGGGTGAATCTGCACCATCTCCATATCCACAAGTCGAGCTCCCGCATCAAGTCCCCACGCATATCCTTCACCTGTGTTAGTCGGCTCATTGGTATTGATGAGGTAAAGCATACCCGCTCCACCGGTTGCAACAACGGTGACTTTTGCAGAAATGAGAGTTGGGACTGTGGTTTTTTGATCTAAAGTCAAGGCGCCTATAACCTGTTGGTTTTTTACCAGAAGTTTCGTCACAAATTGTTTGTCTTTATAATCTATTCCTAATTTTTTTGCCTCCGCTACTAAGCCCCTCATCATCTCACGTCCCGTGTAATCTCCCGCGCAGAGATTAAGTGGCGCCGATTGCTTGCCTCCTGCCCATGTGTAAAAAGATCCATCGGGTAGTTTGTCAAAGTTAACTCCATAGTCTTCGAGGTCGTAGATACGCTGAGGCATCTCACGAGCGAAAATTTTAGCCATTTTGTAGTTATTGATCTCCCATCCACCTTTTATGGTGTCTTGTAGGTGTTGCTTTGCTGTTGCTGGGGGTTTAATCGCAACATTGAGGCCTCCCATTGCCATTTTCGTATGGGCTTCCCCCATTGATTCTTTGCTTATGACAAGGACCTTAGCGCCGTTTCTTTTTGCTTCAATTGCAGCGCGCAAGCCGGCACCTCCTGCCCCGATTACTAGGACATCAGTCTTTATGGTTTTGAGGTTTTTTTTGCGGAGTTTCTGTAGTCTGGCTTTCCGTTTCATCAGGCAACAAGATACAATATCCAGCCTACTCTGTCAACCTTACACCTAGCTTTCTTTATCTAAAAGTGAGATGGAGCGGGCATATGCAGTGTAGCCAGGCACGTACTCCTCGATTCGCGAAAGGAGTAATAGTCCTTTTGCCAAAATAACCGCGTCCTCGCTACGAAATACTTCTGGCTCAAGCTCGCCGATCGTATCTTCATACGTGGTTGCCTTATCCTCTTCTTCATCCACCGCACCGTAGTCAGTAGTTGTAACTCCATCGTGGGGCATATGATTTCCGTATTCAAACCACTTGGGATTAAGTGCGGTATATTCCTCATCTTCATCTCCTTCTACGGGATCTGTTATCTTCTCATCGATCATGTGACCAAACTCATGATCCGGGATTTCATCATCCATCCCCAAGTCAGATACAGTTATATACATTTCTAGAGGATCTCCGGATACAGCAGCAGCTGATTCTCCTTCTGTTTTCTGGAAATCTACTGACCTTACTAAATTCACGGTTTTCAAGCCTGATAGCGAAATCACTTCTTTAGGTATATTGGAAATTCCGTTTATAAATACGACAACTGCATCCTTAAACTTTTTAGGCTTAATCTTTTTTGGATTTATTGGAGTGAAAAGATCGGTATCGATTTGGTCTTCGTCTGGGATCACCACTTTAAATCCCAATTTGCGCGTGTAGCGATTGAGGACAGATAAGATTTGGTTCACGGAACTGGCTTTATCAAGCATGTCAAAATACGGCTGCGTCTCAAAAAGAGTCAAGCCGTATATTTTAGCCTGCCTCAGAGCATATTCGTTCAAAACAGTTTGAAAGCTTTCATCTGCATATGTAGCATGTTCTATACGGAATAACTCTTCACTATCTCGTTGATTAAGAGCTGTCTTAATTGAGCTAAAAGCTCCGCTCATCCGGCGGTCCGGGGATTGAAGAGGTTCTTTATTTGTGGCGGTGGCAATAGCCGGACCACTAAGAAAAGAGGTGGCTATAAGCACCGATGAGACGATGGGATTACGCGCAAACCTTGAAATTCTGCGCTCTTTACTCATGATAATCGACTATTGTAGAACCAAGTGGTCCTTTCCGCAACAGATTTTTTTAGAGCACTCTTGCAAAGTGATTTTCCCTCTCGTACACTGATATCGTGAACGGTTTTCTGAAGACTTTTTTGATAATAGCAGGCTTCGGTGTTGGGGTAATGGCTGTCGTATTAGTCCTTTCTAATACATTTTCGTTCCGATCTTGTACGGGCCGGGTTCCTATCGGCTTTGATAACAAAGTAGTTAAATGTGCCGGACAAACCGCCTTTTCTTTGAATAGTCCAGCATTTACCCTTTCTGTTGAAAAAATTACATTTGAATCAGACGAAGGCTTTATCACATACAAATTCCCTCTTATTTGGGGGCTTTCTCTCCCTCTCAAGATGCAGGCTGGCTCGAATGCAAAAATAACGCTCTGTCCTATTTCAGCAAATGCGGACGGGATAAAATACATCTGTCAGGAAAAGCCCGTATCCGAGCTTGCAAACGTCCTAAAACCCGGAGATATCGTAGTTTCAGCCATTGTAGATCCCAATTTTTTATCCCCGAAGGACAACTTTCGGGTCCGCTGTGGTCAAATCCAAGGTGACTTCCTATCGCGAGTAAAAAAGGGGGGGAGTATTCTTCCGTATCTTTCGGTCTTCCGTAAAGGAACCTGTACTCCTTCTGTTGGAAAAATTTTATATAAAAACCCTTAAAGGCTTGACAAGTCTTTGGAGAGGTGTATAATAATTTTAGATAGTTATACTATAGGTTTATGAACGAAGGTATGGAAAGACCCAAGCCAAGGCCAAAACAAACTCCCGATATGTCTCGCAGAGACTTCCTTATTAAAGGTGGCTCAGTTGGCGCAGGAATTGCTTTAGGAAAACCTCTTGGAGTATTTGATGCTGTTTTCGGAAAGGACAAAAAGCCAAAAGGTAAAAACGGTAACGAAGAGGCTCAGGGCGTAACTTCAACCACTAAGGCAGAAATTAAAGAGATGAATAGTGAGATCTCTGCTGTGGCAAAGAATATTGATGCTACTTTGAGGATGACGCCCGAAGAGTTTACAGAGTGGGTGAACACCGAGCATGAAGACGGCACAACTAATGCTTTGTGGTATGGTCAAACCGTTCCCTTTGGTTTCCCACATGTACAAAATTTTGCAGATGGGGGTTTCTCAACTCGTCTTACTTATATTGATAATGAGGGTACGGCATTTACTTATGCCCACATTCCAGGCCGGGTATTTCCAAGAGTTCCCCATATGAGCCTTGCACAGTGGAATCCGGAGACTCCTTCTTATTTGGGAATGTTGTCTTTCTTTAACGGATCAGTGACTATACCACTAGAAAGTGAGGACGCGGGAAGCGCAACAGTATCTTTCGGAACACAGATCTGGCCCGACGGCACAAAGGTACCTTTTGGATGGATAAGTAACTTAGATGTTCCAAATAATCCCCTTTTCGGACCGAACCAATCGCTTCTCACCGATCAACCTCAACCTCTTTATACTGCACATAAAAACAACGTCAACGACAATCTTCATCGTGGAAAGACAATGACCCGAGAAGAGCTTCTTGAAGAACTTGAGACCAATATTGGAAAACCGATTGAAACGTATTTAAATACAGACCAGGCTATGAAAACAGCGCTTTTTTTTGATGAATACGGGAGCGTTGGATCAATAGACGTTCATATTGAAGGACTAGATCTTTTCCAACAATATCCTACATATAGAGCTATGATAGATGGATTTTTTAACCAGGATTCCGTTGGGTTTCAAGCGGCTGTAGAACAAGGAATACAAAACGGTTTCTTTTTAAACGCTGATACTGCCTCACCCAAACAGGTTGTAAAAACCTTAAAAACAACTTTGACTAATATTAAAACCGTCCAGGATCTATTCGGGCGGTTCCCTTGGGGACGCCCCACTTTTATCACGGACGCAATTGCTCCTAAACCACTCGTTCAAAAATAGATAAGAGTCTCCTCCCGTGCTTGAATTAACCATGAATTATTGATACAGTGATTTTATGTTCCTTTGGTTTAAAAACAAGAGTGTGAAATTCTTATATCACTCTTCATTTATAATTATTCTCCTCCTATCTGTTCCTGTATTTAGTCTTGTCCATGGACAAATTCCTCCACCTGGCCATACTATAGATGAATGTACTCCTGATTTTTGTACTACAACTGGTAGCGGTGGTGGTGGTGAAACTTGCGTTGGGTATCCTGTTTATGGATCCTGTTGGACTTGGGAATGTCACGGATATGGTTACACGGGTGCCGGATCGTATACTACCGGCTGCTCGGATGGAGGAGGAGGAGGAGGAACTAGTCCTCCTGCCTGCAGAAATCTAAATCAAAGCTGTAGTGGTAGCAATCAAGGTACCTGTTGTGGAGGACTAACCTGCGACCCACAGGGAAAAAGCGGTTCCCTTTGCAAGAAAAATGGTTGTGGGGCGGCCGGAAAAACTGGAAGCGATTACGCCGATGGCTGTTGTGCTGGTACTGCACCCGACAGTAAAGGCGTATGTCAATGCACCACTCCTAATCCTCCTTATAATTTAAACCCAGACGGCAAGGATGTATGTCCGGGCACAAGTAATCTTTCATGGCAACCTGCAGGAAAAAGTTATTATGTAAGAGTTGATGAAAATCCTAGTTCCTTTAATGCCGGCGTTTGTGAAGGTCCCGGTAATCCAGCTGGAAAAAACGGGAGTGGAGATGAATGTTTTATAGACTATGACAACTCGCAGCCGTACAATTTCCAAGCTGGTCAATCGTACCAATGGTGGGCTCATGTCAGAAATACGCAGTCAGGTTGCAATACTTATAGCAACCCTACTTACGCGACGGTCGACGTCTCGTCTCAACCGACGGCGCCGACTAATCTCCTACCACAAACTTCCACTATGCCCGGCTCTCAAACGATTTCATGGACAGCCCCATCCAACGCAGATTCCAATACGAGATATAATGTATACATCGATGATGAACAAAACGGATGGAATGGGAGTTGTTCGTCGCCTCTTTCCGGTGATTCCTGCGTACAAAATCTCAACGCGACATCTACCAACTTCACCTTTACTTCAGCTCACCAGTATCACATCTGGGTTACGGCAATTTCGTGTAGTTTTCCGGCAAGCGCCCAAGTAGATTCTTTTGTAGGAGTTCCTGCTCCAATTCCGACAGTTGCAATTCAGGGAAATCTTAGAGAATATGACACGCCAGCTTGTCACAACGACATATCCACCAACGGCCTCTCCATAAATATTTCTGCGCAATACCCATCGGGAGTAACACCGGTCTGTACAGTCAATCCTTCATCCGGCACCACTAAATCTTCCTATAATTGTAACGTCAGTTTTGATGAATTTGCCAATCCGACACCTGTTGCAACGCAAAATCTTACAGTTTCTGCAACTTCGACCGAATATCAACCCGGTTATCTTGTTGATTCGGCAGCTTGTGAAGCCTCAGGAAGTAGTTCGATCGCGATCGATCTTGCTGCACCAACACCGACCACTACATTTACCAAAGATCTCCTCTTTAAAATTGCCAAATCATGGATTAAGATCAAAAACGGATCGTTTGCTTCCTCGCTTAATGTCAGTAACCCCATTCCTCTTTCGGTCACCTCATACGATTTGGAAGATGATGGTTCTCGTCTCTTTATCATGGCGTCAGCAGGAAATGATCCCGGAGCTGCAACCGCGCGCGCTCTTAATATCGGCACCGCTGATCCTTCTTCCAAAGGGTGGAAAGCAGACTACCAGAAACTCGGAGTTCTGAATCCGGCTACGTTCTTAGAATACGTGAAAGCACGAAAAGAATTTAAAGAAATCGATAACCTATCGGAACTTGAAACCGGAAAGATACATGTTTGGACCGGTGGAGATCTTACGATAGAAGACGCTTCTAAATTCGACAATATAAAAGGAGTTCTTATTTCAACAGGAACCGTGAATATTACCAAAGACTTCAAGCCATCCAGCGCATCCGTTGCAATAATCGCAAACAGCATTACGTTTGCAGGAGATCCAGAGCCGGTCGAAGAAGCTGAGGGATTATTTGTCGCAGAGACCATAAACACCGGTGAAACAGCCGCACAAGGCTTGAAAATCACGGGTAATCTGGTCGCTGCTTCCGGTCTTACCAACAACCGCACATGGGGTAGCAATTCCCGTCCGGGAATCTTTATAATTTTTAATCCGACCCTTTATATGGAGCTTTTGCCATACGTGTCGGTCTCAAAATATGAATACCAACAGACGCAATAAAATAAAGCGTGGAGCGTGGGACATGAAACGTTTCAAGCTCCAAGCAAGCTCCAAGAGAGAATCAGGACAGGTCCTTCTTATCGCGGTCATGCTTTTGGCAGTGACTTTGACGATCGTCCTTTCCATTACGTTTTCGTCCCGCACCGATACTCAAATTACAAAGCTTGAAGAAGAAAATCAAAAGGCGCTTGCTGCAGCAGAAGCAGGAATCGAAGCCGCCTTAAAAACCGCAGGGACCGTCAACATTGGTCAGGCCGGTACCGGTGGAATTCTCCCCAACTCGGGATTTAGCGGCACAGCATCTGTTTCAACCAATCCCTCAGATACCAAATTCACCACGCCGATCCTTCAGAAAGACGAACAGTACACATTCTATATGGGAGTATACACTGCACCCAGTACAATCGGTCCGTCGGACGGAGAAAATCTGGAAATTTGTTTTGCTTCTTCCAATCAATCTACCAAAAGCGCAATTGAGATAACCGTGGTAAAAGGAACGAGTCCCAACTACACATTGCGCCGATTTGTCATAGACCCAGATGATAGAATTTCCGAATCAGACCAAGGACTCGCCTGTTCCAATACAGCCTTCTATAAGGGCACGACAATTGACGGCTCCCTCATCGGTGAAGACACCAAGCTAGTCATTGTGCGGATGCTGTATAGCTCGTCCAAGGTGTTCTTCTCACGAAATTCCCCTGACCTCCCCTCGCAGGGAAAGTTTGTTTCTTCCGAGGCAACTTCAGATACCGGAGTTTCAAAGAAAGTTCAGCTATTTCAGTCGTATCCTCAGCTCCCCGCAGACTTTTTCGTGACAGGATTCTAGAATAGCATTTAGTAGTTAGTATTTAGAATTTAGAACGTCCCTAAATGCTATATGCTTAATGCCAAATGCTCTTAAACGAATTTTTCCGTTACGACGTGCAGAGGATCAGCTCCCAAGGCAAGAAGATATTGGCGTATTGACTCGACGATATCGCGGTCTCCTGCTATGTACACGTCCAGATCCGCATACGTCCCGCCGGTGGGCTTTCCGAACTTGGTATGTAGCTCATCAATCCCCTTATTGACCCTCCCTAACATGAAATGATCTGGTTTTGATACTGCAACTGCTCTTGAAAGGAACACGATAAAGTTAAAGTTCGGGTTTTCATCATGAAGCTTCTTCCACTCATCGTAAAAATACACATCCTCTTCTTTTGGCACTCCCCATAAAAGAATAAAGCGTTCATCCGGATGTTTTTTAAGGTGCTCCAAGATCATGGAGCGCGCAGGAGCAATACCGGTGCCGGTTGCGATAAAGACTTTGTCCCGCCCGTTATGTTTTCCCTCTTCTTTTAGGGTAAAAATGCCCGCAGGACCATCGAAAATCACCTCATCTCCCAACTGCAATGAAGACAGATAGGTCGAGCCAATTCCGTTTTGAACAAGTTTTACGACAAGATCAAATGTTTTCATCTCAGTTGGCGGAGAAAAAATCGAATACAGTTTCTTTTTGACTTCTCCGCCCGGTTGGGGAACCTGTAAGATGACATACTGCCCCGCCTCAAATCGGATAATATCCGGATTGATGCATAAGAATTTGAAAAGATACACATCGGGGGTAAATTTTTCTTTATGAGTAAGTCTTGTATGAAATGTCTGCAACATATGTTATTAAATCTCCAAGTTACAAGCACCGAGAAACAAACAAGAACCAAACTACAAATTCTAAACGTTTGAAGTTTGGGATTTAGGATTTGTTTGGAATACTTGGAATTTGTATCTTGGAATTTTTTATAGATTGGATCTCTGTGAAACTTCCGCGTCCACCAGTTCTCTTGGTCTTCCGTATTTGAGCCGAGAAAGCTGGATAAGCGCCTGTGCGATCTTTGGATTAGCCTTTTCTTTTTCCTCTTTCATATCTTTCGTCAGGTCGGCAGAAAAAGGAGGGACCGGCTCATTATTTACTATGGTTTTCATATAGACGTGAAAACGTTCGATATTAATAAGATCCTGTTCGGTAAACACCGGCTGAAATTCACGCTGTAGATATGAAGCGTCAGTAACACCTACTCTGAATGAGATCACGGTTCCGACGTTACCGAAGATCGCGTTTTTAATCTCCTCCTCGACCTGTCCGATAAACTGATTGGCAACCGTCAGATTAAGATGGTATTTCCGCGCCTCAGAAAGTATGGTTGCAAAGTCTGGCGTTGCAAAGTTCTGAAACTCATCAACATACAGGAAAAAGTCACGGCGCTTTTCCTCGGGGATCTCCTGCCGACTCATTGCCGCAATTAGAATCTTGGGGATAAGAACCAGTCCTAAAAAGTTGGAGTTTTCTTCTCCGAGCTTTCCTTTTGAAAGATTGATTAAAAGGATTTTCCCCTCATCCATGACCTTTCTGAAATCAAAGGCGCTTTTTGACTGTCCGATGATGTTTCTCATGGTTTTATTGGTGACAAAACGGCCGAATTTAGAGACGATATAATCCAAGACCTCTGATTTATGAAAGTCTGAGGTTTGTGCAATCTGATCGGTCCAATAGCGCTTAACAATCGGGTCGGTGATTTTTGGAAGAAGCTCCTGTACATACTTTGCGTCGGTCAAAACGCGCACTACTTCTACAAACGTCGTTCCCTCCTCAGACATGACGGTTAACATTGCGTTTCGTACTGCGTGCTCAAACCGCGGACCAATGATACCGGTGCGCTGCGGGTCGTACAGTTTGTACATGAGGTTGATGATTGCGGTCGTCATAAAATGTTTCTGTTCCTCATCGTATACTTCCAAAAGATTTAGTCCCATGGGCCGCGCGGTATCTGATGGATCAAAGTAAATTACGTCCTCTGCGCGGTCGGGCGGAATGTGCTGCACAATCTCGTCAATCAAGTCTCCATGAGGATCGATGACGCAGACTCCATGACCTGCTTTTATGTCCTGGATTGCCATATCCTGAAGAAGTACTGATTTTCCCGTACCGGTTTTTCCTATGATGTAGACGTGCCGCCTGCGGTCATCAAACCCGATGTTTACCGGTCTTTTTATTCCTCTGTAATAACCTTGACCGATGTATGTCCCGCCTTTCTGCATGACCTCTGCTGCGACCGGTCCGGTGCGCGCTTTCAACCATTGCAGATGAGGGGTTTCGATGGTTTTGTTTGGAAAATGGAATATGGTCCCGAGCTCTTCTGAGGAGAGGACTGATGTTGATTTGAAAAACGGCCATTCAAGAACCGGGAAAAATTTGTAGACGAAGTTCAACATGAAGCCTCCTTTGAATAGAATCCGGGCTTTTTTAAGGCTGTTTGTATCTGAGTTAATCTGGGAAAGTGCGCTGGTGATATTTCTCAAATGAAGATCGGCACGGCTCTGGGAAGGCGATGAAACCACAGCGCGGATTGCAGTATCAAATGCAGGTTTTGAGGCTTTATCATCGATCTTTTCAAGTGTTTTTGGATCGGTTTTGAAGGTTGCCTTGTCAGGGTTAGATTCTGATTTTTTAACTGAGGAGACATATCCCTTTCCGTGTTTCTTTGTATTTCCTCCTGCGGGTTTGATAAGAACCTGTAGAAGAGCTCCTTCTCGCTCGTCAAGCTTGGAAAATGCATTGGTAATTGCGGCCAGTGGATCGGTAGGAAGATCTTTGTAAACCTTCAGTGGCATGAAAGGATAATCTTTTTGGACTAAAGCTGCATGAGCCACTTTTCCGTCTTCAGTAAAGATATTCGGTTCTTCAACCTTCTGAATATCTGCCTGAGGATAATAACCGTAAATGGTTTTTTCCACCAAGTCCAAAATTTTTGCGGGTGCCGAGACATAAAAACGGATGTCCGCTTTTTTCCCCATAATCTCAAAGGCGATCGTGTCATCGACATCAAAAGCGCTTTTCCATCCCGACTTTTTAAGAGATGAAAACGCCCCAATCATCTGTTCGGCCGCATCAATTTTTATCTCGTTGTCTTTGGGCAGCTTTATCTCAACCGTCACCATCTCCAGAGAAAGCTCTTCTCTCTTTTTCATCCGGAAATAAATGATGATCAGATAGACAAAGGCAAACGTCAAACCTGCTGCGATCGCGGCTGCGGAAAGGGCAAGAATAAAGGTGATGGCTCTATCGAGGATGCCCTGAAAATTAACTACATCCATAAAAAAATTATATAATGAGAACGCATTAATTATCTCAGGTTTTCTATGGTAAAACAGGTAGGAATTTATATCGGGCTGGCCAGCCTTGCGCTTTTCTTGGTTCTGAACATTGCTTTATCGCAAATTATCTCTCCGTTGTATGTTAATCTCGTCCGGAATGAGAGGGAGTATATGGTTGAGTTCCTAACAGACATTAAACCTCTTCCGGTTTTTTCTCCAAAGCTTTCGTTGTATGAAGACCTCTATGGTGAGGGCGTAGAGGTGGCTGTTTTTGCAGAAGAACAGCGCCGGAACAATATGATAAATAAACTTGAACGAATATTAGTAATTAACCCTTCTTCTCGGGATACTCTATATAATCTTTTTTTGCTTTATAAACAGCGGGATGACTTAAATACGGCGAACGTGTATTTTGAAAGGGCCCAAAATATTGATCCGGCATTACAATGATTCTCATATGAAACAAGTCCACTTATACGTAAAAGGTGATGTCATCGGAGTAGGGTTCCGGGCATGGTCAAAAATTCAAGCAAAGCTTAAAGGAATAACCGGTTGGGCACGGAATGTGCACGATGATTCTCACCGGTTTGGTCTGCAAGGCGGAATTGAAATAGTCGCGCAAGGTGAGGAGTCAGCGCTTGGGGATTATGTTGCAAAGATAAAAGAAGGCTCACCAATCTCCCGTGTGGATGATGTTGAAATCCTGGTCGAAGATGTAAAAGAAGCATTTGATAACTTTGAAATTGTAAAATAAAGTTTAGGTTGTCTTTACAAGATGATGGGAGTATAATGATGCTGTTATGGTACGGGTAGAAAGGCTACCCGATGTTGCTCCCGCGAGAAACGTCAGGCGTAGCAAAAAACTGGACGCCGTAAGGATTGAGGGTGTAAAAAAACTCAAAGAGTATGTGTTGTTTAGAATGATCCCCACACTCCCGGGATTTGCTCCGGAAAACTTTCCTCATCCGGAAGGCTCACTAGACCATGCTGACGAATTCTCCTCCTTATTTGAAATACAGCGTCGGCAAATTATAAGAAAGCTTATAAGGCCGGTAAAAAGGCGCCTTGGACTTCCGGACTATGAACCGGTTTGGCACAAGCAAGTCCAGAACGAGATGGCGCGGTGGGGAAAAGAAGATTTAGGGCTTTCTGAGAAACAATTAAGACAGGCTATGAAACTTGTAGATGAACAGATGAATCAGGCAGTGAAGCTTCAAAAAGACAAAACTAAAAAAGGTAGGTTGGTGAGAATCAAAACTCTCTTTCGAACAAAAAACAACGCGGAGAACCGTTCTCCCAAAAAATTAACTCCAGTGGAAAAACTGGCTGGGTAAACTACCTTATCAGCTCGTTCCAATTAAAATAAAGAAAACCACTACTCCGCCTAAAAATAGGTAAAATTCCATAGATTTATCGAGCCAAGCTAAATACTCCGATGAGAAACAGCGTGATGACCGACAATAGGACATTTATGCGCACAGCCTGCCCGATCTTTTTCGGCAAGCCAAACCCGGTGTATCTCATGGTCTTTTCCATGCCCTTCAGGTACAAGACGTTGTACGCTGCCAGGTATAGAGCGACCACAAAAAACATCAGATAGAACACGAGCGCAAGTTGCTTTATCATCATAAACTCATGCTTTCATGGACAGAAGGAACGCTCTCCACGTCTTCTGCAAACTTATAACTACCATCCATCTCGTGTGTTCTCGGCTGAAACCATATTGGTGCTGATTCCATCATCAGCTTCACCGTGTTAGCCAGAAGAATTCCGGTGGTTGAAGGATCCTTGATGTTTGCGATCACAAATGTTTCTTCATGTGACGGTCGATCAAATGCGATGATCACATCTCCCATGTCAAGGAGCTCGTTTATAAATCCCTTTATCCTTACATCAATCTCGGTGATGCGGACCTGATCAAGTTGTACATCGTTTATTGAATGTGAAAAAAGAGGCGCGCAATTTACCTGAAGAATGCGCTTTGTGGTAAATACATAGAGGTGGTAATGCCAATCGGCGATAATTTTTAACACGATGCTTGTCGTTGAAACAAGAATGAGGAATAGACAAATGATAAATAAGGTCGGGTCTGAAGCTCCTGCAAGGAAGAACAGCGCTGCAAGACTAATAAAAAGCAGTGAAAGGAGACCTGTTGTGGTCAGAGGGCCCATCATCACAAACCAATGCTCTCTTTTGGCGATAATAAGCCTCTCTCCCGGCAAGGTAATAAATCTCTGACATAATTCTGGTGTTAATAGATCCTTTGGTTTGGTCATAGCGTCCCTTCCTTTTTTGTTGTCCCGAACTATTGTTATTACAGTTTTCGTCTTTCATAACAAACTTTGCACAATTTTCCCTGCCCCATTTTACAAAACTCCTATTCTCTTTTGCAGTCGTCTTCCTTACGAAAAAGTTGTAAGAAATATTACAGATTGTGGTGTATGTGCTATACTTTTCAGGCTATGAATATGAACTCTGCAGAAGAAAAAATTAGATTATTTTTTGAAGAGTCTGGCCAAAGGGTCCGTTTTAAAAAACGGGATACCTTTTTATATGCAGGCGATACCCCCCAGGGTGTCAATTATGTCTTTAAAGGCTACGCAAGATTATATACTGTTGCTTCCGATGGAAAGGAATTAACGCTTGTTATTTACCAACCCGGGGAAGTTTTCCCTGTTGTTTGGGCTGTAAAAGGAGTTCCTAGTATTTATTATTTCGAGTCAATTACCGATCTTGAGATATTCCGTGTACCACGTGAAGAGTTTGTAACGTTTATTAACGAAGATGTTGATGTATTTCATGAATTCACAAGAGGTATAACCTCTCGCTTTCAAATAACTTTAAAACGTATGGAGTATCTGACGTTTGGAAACTCTCATGCCAAAATCGCATCGGTCCTTATGATTTTTGCCGAACAGTATGGAGTCCGCGAGAAAGGAACTATGGTTATCCGCATTCCGCTTACTCACCGGGATATTGCAGCGTTAGTTGGACTTACTCGAGAAACGGTCAGCCTCGAGGTCAAAAAACTCGAAAAAAAGGGGTATGTCGTCAAACAAAAAGGACTCTACGTGGTAAAAGACTACGCCGGCCTGCGGGAAGAATCACTTCTTGAAAACTAGCTCTAGCACGCTTCATGACTTGATCGTAATGTCCTTGGTGGTATAATCGTTACACATGAGTACGGAACATAGAGAGGCTCTATCTCAGAGGCTTACCATTCGACCTTCGCTTGAGGAGGTACGCGCTCTTGTAGAACCAAACAGTATTATTCCCATCTATTGTGAGCTTCCTTCGGATATGCATACGGTGCCTGATGCATATTGGAGATTGTCCGATGGCGGTCGTCCTGGATCGTTTCTTCTTGAGGGCGCCGAAAGTCCTGAAACAATGGGACGCTATAGTTATGTCGGCGCACACCCGATAGACACCATACAGGTCCCGGCTTACAGTTCCGAAGATCCTCTCAGTACAATAGAATCGCGACCTTCCCGTAAAGTAATTTCACTGCCCGAACCCCATGTGCTTCCTCCGTTTCTTGGCGGGTGGGTCGGATTTCTCTCGTATGGATACGCTCGAGACATCGAACCAACAGTTTCTCCCCACAAAAGAGATCATTTGCGTCTGCCCAAAGGGTTTTTTTTTCAGATCAGAGATTTTATTGCGTTTGATCAGCATCCTCTCCGTCAGGTGATAACAGCCATAACTCATATGTCTGTAGATGAGATGGAAAAAATAACTGACGATTACAATTTAGCACAAGCGCGTCTTTACAAAATGGTACGACAGCTCGAGCAGGGACCTTCATTGCCTCACGTTCTCCCGGTGCAAAAAGACTACACCCTAGACGAACGGGCAAACATGACCAAAGAGGAGTACGAAGAAAAGGTGGGACGCATTAAAGAGCATATTCTGGACGGTGATACGTTTCAGACGGTTCTTTCATTACGGATTTCCCGACAAACATCTGCTCATCCTTTTGAGGTATATCGGCAACTCAGGAAGCACAATCCTTCTCCTTACATGACCTATATTAATTTCGGTGGTGGCTTTCACCTTGCAGGAAGTCCTCCGGAACTTATCAGTAAACTTGCGGATGGAAAAGTGTTTATTGACCCGCTTGCGGGGACCCGTCCGAGGGGAAAAACCGAGGAAGACGATCAAAGGCTTGCAAAAGAACTTACTGAAGATCCAAAGGAAAAGGCTGAACACACCATGCTTGTTGATCTTGCAAGAAATGATGTGGGGCGTGTCGTCGAGTTTGGATCAGAGAAGGTATTGGAACTGATGTCGGTTGCTTTTTTTGCAAAGGTCATGCATATGAAAAGCGTGATAATGGGAACATTGCGAGCTGATAAGTCATATGTCGATGTCATCCGCGCAACATTCCCGGCAGGCACTGTTTCGGGCGCTCCAAAAGTTCGCTCGATGGAAATTATTGCCGAGCTTGAGGATGATGAACGCGGTCCGTACGGAGGAGGCTTGGGATATATTGACCTAAAGGGAAACTATGAATTTGGTCTGGGACTCCGCACCATTGTGTTTACCGAAAAAGACGGAAAAACGGTTGCTCATATCCAGGCGGGGGCAGGTATTGTCGCCGACAGCGATCCTGAAAAAGAGTATGAAGAGTGTCTTCAAAAAGCAAGTGGGGCAAGGCAGGCAGTCGTCGCTGCGGAAAAAGCTTCAAACGCTCAACAAGAAGGGTGAGCCCGGAGAGACTCGAACTCTCAACAAATAGCTTAAAAGGCTACTGCTCTACCAGTTGAGCTACGGGCCCAAAACGTCTAGTTATTTTATCAAAAGTTGCACTCGCTATCAATCCTTTATGTTAAAATACAGCCGTATGTACAAAGAATATGATCCTAGTCGGGAAAAGAAAGAGTTTAAAAAATATTTTGGTAGGCGGACTCTGAGACGGTACCGCCGGGAGTATTCTGCGCTCACAAGGCAAGAAATTGATGTGGTTATCGGCGGTCTGCGCGACGGTATTTTTCCTCATCTGCGGGAAGATGATTATGATACATTACGGCTTCTTATTCCCATCAAGCTCCAGATAACAAACAAGCATAAGATAGATAGACCTGAGGATTTTGACTTTATTTCTTCAGGATCTTCATGAATATTCGAGATTTGATTTTTAAGACAGTCCCTCCGTTTGTTTTTTCCCACACCCCAATCCTCACCAAAGAAATCCTTTTGCGTCTCATACAAGAAGGAAAAAGTGTGGAAATAGATCTGAGCTCCATTGAAAATGGGGGATTTGTTGTTGGACACGACAAAGCGATCTATAAAGAAGGACTTCTGCCGGAAAATAAAAATATATCTCTTGGTGACGCGCTTGCCCTTCTTGAAAAAACCAATGTCCCAATTAAAATCGACTGCAAGGATGAAGGCGCTCTTCATAAAGCCTCTGAAATCGTAAGACTTCTCGGAAAGAGGAGGTGCATGCTCCACTCTATAGTAAAGGAGTTGACGTTTTATTCTAAAAAGGAAATGGAGACAGCCTATTGGAAGCGCGAACCAATAGCCTTTTCTGCCATATATGCGTTCAAGAAAAAGTTAAATGTGCCTCTCCAGGTAAGCACAAAGGGGACAACTTTTAAGAATCTCGGAAAAGCCATTTCTTCTTGCGTAAGACTACTTAAGGGAAAGGTAGAAATCATAAATCTTAACCTCCCTCCTGATAATACAGTCGCTCCGGATAATATCATCGAGAAACTTTATAGGAATGATCTCCTTGTTGAGATATATGTTGAAAAACTTGGTGGCAGAAGGATTAAAAAACCATATTTTGCAACTACCAATGATCTTGAAAAAGCCTCGAGCATCTTTCGTCTCCCTACTTCTTCAGGAGCTTCATGATAAGGCGTGCGGTAGTCTCTGGATTGTGACGGATAAGATTTCGCTTTAGAAGATCTGGATATTTGGTCGCTGCTATTTTCTGGTTTAATAAATTCCCTCCTATAAACTTTTCTTTATAAACGTTTTTTTGTTTTTTTAGGACAGTTGAAACGAGATGTTCTTTTTCACGGGCATATCTTTTTAAAAGCCACGCTGATGGCTGCCGGTTATTGTAAATAACATAATCAAAATCGCATCCGAGAAACTTTTTCGTCTGGTCTACAAAATCATATACGGAAAACGTGTCGGTTTGCCCATATTTGGTCATCAGATTGCAGATAAAAATCTTCTTTGCCCTGCTTTTACAGATCGACTGAGGGATTCCTTGTACGAGAAGGTTGGGAATGATACTTGCATAAAAATGTCCGGGCGCCATGACGATCACGTCCGCTTCTTTTAGGGCTCGGAGCGCTTTTGGATTGGCTTTGGACTTTGGCTTGAGATAAATCCTTTTTAATTTTTTTAGATTTGCCTCATAAATCCTACTTTCACTTATTATTTTTCGTCCGGTCGCAAGCTCTGCGATAAGTACCACCTTGTCGAGGGTCGAAGGGATTACTTTCCCTTCGGTACGGAGGATTTCAGAGGCTTTTTCTATCGCCTTGTCAAAACTTCCGGTGAATTTTTCAAGAGCAGAAAGAAATAAATTGCCGAAATTATGCCCTTTGAGAGAGCCCTTTTCAAATCGGTAATTCATGAGTTCCCGCATCAGCTTGCTTTCGCGGGATAAGGCGACCAAACACTGTCGTACGTCCCCGGGGGGAAGAACTCCGAGTTCATCACGAAGGACGCCGGTAGATCCACCATCGTCTGCCATCGCAACAAGTGCTGTCAACGCGACAGGATATTTTTTAAGACCGGTCAGAATCGTAAACGTCCCAGTCCCACCGCCCATTACGACCACTTTTCTCATAAAGATTGATAGTTTATACGACCAGTGTCATTTCATCAATAGCAAACCTGCTACAGCGATCAGGCTTCCCAGAATCTTCCGTGGGAGATCTTCGCGTTCATTTAGTAAAAGTGCAGCGATTACAAAAATAACGACGACCTTAAACGTCGTAACCGCAGACACCAAACTTAGATTTCCGACTATAAGCAGCAGTAAAACCCAGGATAAAGCCTGAAAAAATTGCAGTGTTCCTGTGATGAAGATTTCTTTTTTGGTATGTGTTGTTTTTTTGCGAACCATGAGCGCAACCAGTCCAAGCGAGGCGCTCTGAGCCCACCAACTAAAAAGTGTTCCTGCAGTAAACCCAGTAGTTTTCTGCAGGGCTCGTTCGGCTGACAACACGAGCCCAAGACAGACGCCGCTTACAACCATCAGGAGAAAATATTTATCAAAATGAAATCTTCCAATACGGTGTTTTTTTGAGATCAGAAGAATGGCAAATAATAATAAAGCTGTCCCTACAATCTGCAGAGTAGTCAACTTCTCGTTTAAAAAGACCGATGCTAGAATTATGGTAATCGGGGTGTAAATATTACTTACTAAAGTAGTGATTCCTGCGTCTACGTGTTTTTGCGCAACAAAAGAGCCGACCCAAAAGCCCACTCCGGCGACTCCGCATATTACAGCAAGAGCCACGATAGCTCGTATGTCACCGCTAACCTTGAATGGTTGGATAAGAAAAAGGGAGAGTCCAAAAGTGATGATGACAAGAGTTGTTTTAAACGCAAAGTCTATCTGACCGATCCCACCCCCTGTTCGTTTTAACGCAAGCCAGCGGCGTTGGAGAGGAGACGCGCTTGCCGCGATAAAGTAAAAAATGTACGCAAGAAGAGTTGCCATTTGAAATGATTATATCAGGCGCCGGAAGCAATAAATCATGTGGTCGTCGACCATGCCGGTCGCCTGCATATGCGCGTATAGCGTGGTCGGGCCCAGGAATTTAAAACCTCGGCTCTTTAAGTCTTTTGCAAAGAGTTCAGCCTCTTTAATAGTTGTAGGATAATCGGAATTTTTCCGTAAATTATGCTTGATTTGTTTTCCGTTTTTTAAAAAGCTCGTCTGATACTTGTAAAACGACCCAAACTCTTTTTGGATTTCAAGAAACCGCTTCGCGTTATTCACAGCAGCCTCTACTTTTAGTCTGTTTCTAATTATTGAGGGGTCTTTCAAGAGAGAAGTTATTTTACGCTTGTCGTATTTGGCAACTTTTTTCGCGTCGAAGTTTGCAAAAGCCTTTTTATAGCCGCTTCTTTTTTTCAAAATAGTCAACCAGTTCAGTCCGGCTTGGGCGCTTTCCAAAACCAGAAACTCAAAAAGTTTCCTGTCGTCTTTGACCAGTCGTCCCCATTCTTTATCGTGATATTCAGTAAGTAAGATGTTTCCTTCTCCCCACTCACACCGCTTTTTCATAAGTTAAATCAATCTCTTATTTCTAAATGCAAAACCTGATGGCGTTTTCAAATATTTTTCAAATTGTAATGCTTTTAGTTTAATTTTAAAACCGATAAAACAAACCAGTTTTAATGGTCTCTGTTTTCTCGTTCCACGGACCCTTCCGCCGAGATGCTCAGAATAGCGGTTTTGAAGGTTAGAAGAAAAACCTGTATAAAAATTCATATTATTGAGCCTAAGAATATAGACGTAGTACATGAACGAATGGTAATGTCATTGTTTTAATTATTCAATGGATTAAAAGCGCCACTTCGCCTTATAAAGGCTTCGTTAGACGCACTTCTTTGAAGAAAATCCAGAATTGAATTCTTGAAAGTGGTGGCTGTGCCACAACGTAGCTCCGAATGAAAATGAGGAGCGAAGTGTGGACCTGACGGGAGTCGAACCCGTAACCTTCTGACTGCCAGCCAGACGCGCTGCCAATTGAGCCACAGGCCCTAAATGTGCCGACGATTCTGTCGGCATCCCGACCGCAAGCGTCGGGAAACTACGAGCCCGAGTTAGCATTTGGGTATTGGCATTTTGCATTTAGGCCGCTCCTAAATGCTACATGCTCAATCCTATATGCTATATTATACCTGGTGATATTTAAAGATCGGACAGACGCTGCAAACAAGTTGTTTTTGAAGTTAAAAAATGAACCTCTGCTCAAAGGACGGAAGAATGTGACGATCGTTTCTCTTTTAAGAGGGGGAATTATTTTAGGAGATATTTTGGCGAGAAAACTAGGAGTTCTGCATATCCCTCTGGTTTGTGCAAAAATAAGCGCCCCTGACCAGGAAGAACTTGCGATCGGCGGACTGGTTTTTGACGTTGTCTATCTGGAAAAAAGCACTATCCAATCTCTAACTCTTTCCAAGCTGGATATCCGCAAACAAATCGCAAAAGCGCAGGAGAAATTTGTCGAGTACTGCGAAAAGTTTTCTTTAAAAGAGAAGGCCTATGATAAACTTTCAGGAAAAACTGCGGTGATCGTTGACGACGGGATAGCAACAGGAGCTACGATGAAGGCCGCAGCGCTTTTTGCAAAAGAGAAGGGGGCAAGAGTAGTGGTAGTCGCAGCACCGGTTGCATCTGCCGGACTTGATTTAAAGGGAATTGATAAGATTGTCATTCTTCACAAGGATCCGTATTTCTCCGCTGTCTCGCAATTTTATACAGAATTCCCGCAAATCCCCGACGGAAAAGTGAAAGAACTTCTCTCTTGATTTTATAGAAAGAAGGATTATTATGTCCGTATGGTTGCTGTACAGGAAAGGCATGGTGCCCGCCCGCCAATCGATCTTGAAGTTGTAAGAAGGCCGACTTCTCCTGACATAGATATGCCTTTCATTCGTGTGGAAGTGCAGAGTCCCGAGCAAGGGATGTTTTTTAGTCTTTGGTTTCTTCAGCGTGAGAACCAGTGGCCTAAATTTCCTCCATCATGGAGTCTCGATTGGAATTCAGGTCGAAGTAAAAGACGAGTAATTAAAGCATTTAAACAGCTCGAGAAACGATTGGGGGCTGCAGAAAAAGTTTCTTATGGAGTCCCTTGTCAAAGAGACCGAATCCGTATTGAAAAACTCCCTAGTTTTAGAAGACGCCTCCCTAGAGATTTTGATTACCTAGAAGCACACTTTGCCGACGACGTATCATTGAAGTGGAAAGAAAGCAATATGCCTCCGCAAGAAAAGAGAACTCTTGTGCTAAGCGCCCCAATTGATGTTCCCCTCGCAGGGTTTGAAGATTTGGTTGAATCAACTGGTATCCCAGAAAAAGAATACGCTCTTCCTGAGGTGATGCGAGCATTTGAGAGCGTGCGGATACAGGAAGCCACGCATCCTCCTACTCTATAATTCCTTTTTCTTCTTGAGAGGCGATGACTTGAAAGCCGACGTGGGATTGTCCGGCAAAAAATAATCCTTCACCAACTCCTGCGGAAAGGAGAAAATGTTTTTCTCCGCCGGTCAGATAAAACGTTTTTGCAATTTGATCTACCGCAGCCGTTGATTGTTTCAAAATAATCTGGAGAGATGAGTTGGTTATAATCGCCTTTCCTTCGTTGGTCGCAAGAAAATCCTCCACGTCTTGAGTGATCGTTGTTAGTCCAAGCGAATACTTCCGTGCTCGTTTTGCAAAGTTATACAGATATGCTCCGGAGTCCTTATTTTTTATCAAGTACCACGCTTCATCGACCACCAATACTCTCTTTTTTTTCACTCTTCTTACGGTATTCCAGATGTAATCCAAAACTATATACATCGCGATGGGCCTTAGATTTTCCTCAAGATCGCGGATGCCGAAAACCGTAAACGGATTTTTAATATCAAAGTTTGATTGCTGGTTAAAGATCCCTGAAGCAGATCCTTTTACAAACTTCTCCAGACGGTCGGCAAGTTCGCGTGCTTCTGCAGACTCCATTCCGATAAGAACCTTATACAAATCCTCGAGAAGCGGCGGTTCGTTTTTCAAGGTCGCAGGATCCTGCGTTATTCCTTTTGCCTGATATGTGGCAACCAAAGATCTGTCCAGTAATGCGTCCTGTGCGGGGGTGAGGTCTCCCATGATCACACGCATCAGAGAATGAAGATTTAATATCTTATTTTGCAGCTCGTCCGGCTCAGGATTCGTCGCCTCAAGTTCAAACGGATTAATCTTAACCTGAGCAGACCCGGCGAACTCTACAAATTCTCCGCCGACAGATTCTGCCAGTTTTTTATACTCATTTTCAGGGTCAATAATAATGACGTCGACGCCCATCATCAAAAGTCTGAGCGCTTCAAGCTTGATCATGAAACTTTTCCCTCCTCCGGACTTTCCAAGGATCACCGAGTTGGCATTTTCGAGAGTAAAGCGGTCAAAAATAATAAGTGAATGGTCGTGTTGATTGACGCCATACAAAATCCCCTCGTTCCTGGTGAGCGCGGCAGTTGAAAACGGAAAGGTCATGGCAAGCGAGGTCGTATCCATATTTCTCCAGACAGCAAGTTTGTCGTAAAACATCGGAAGCGTCGATTTAAATCCCTCTTCCATCTCGAGCGTTGCCTGCCGAGAGATTATGAGAAGAGATGATAAGACCGAATCAACCTGCTTTGAAATCCTCGTCAACTCTTCTTGTGTATCGGCAGGGATGGTAACATATAGTCCAAACTGAAAGAATCGCTCTGCTCCTTTTGCAAGCTCTGCCTGAAGGGCAAGCGCATCATCAAGGGCCACCTGTACTGTCGGGTCAACTACTTTTCCTTCTTTCAGATCATTCTCCATGGTCGCTTCCATCTCGCCAATCTTTCTTTTTAGCTCTTCAAGAACTACTTTTGACTCGGATGGATAAATATACATCGAGATGTACAAGGGGTGATCGAAAGTAATAAGAGAATACAGCCAGTTGGCAGAAACGTACCGTGGATATCCGACAATAAAAAATGTTTTGTAAAACTTGTCGTCGATTTTTATATGGTTAAAGTCAACCTCCACATAGGAAGGAGCAACGATATCCTTCACGGAAACCGTTCCTTTTGAAACAACATCCGCCACACTGTGGGAACCATTTGGTTTTTTGCCAAGCGATGGTTTGTTTTTTTGTTTTCCGAAAAAATTCAATCCCAACATAATGTCTCCGTCCTAAATGCCAAATGCCAAATGCTAAATACTATATGTTTCATGTGGTCAAAATTATGTCGGTATAACTTTTTACCGGTGCAAGTTGTCTGCCGGTTGCCGACGGGTTATATAGATTGTAAAACAGCTCTGTCAGCGCCTGCTCCTGCAACGGCTTTGCTTTTAACCCGATGTTGCCAAGTAGTCGCACCAAGTTGTCACGTTTGGGGTACAGTGCGGTTTTTGCCCGCGCGACAATATATGTTTTGTTAAGATTTTTTGCGTTTACTGCGGTCACTCCAAGTTCAAGAGGTGAGAATGGAATCACGAAAAAAAATCTTTTTTCCAAAACGCTTGTTTTCTTGACTATATTTTTCACAAATTCCTGATAGCTCATCAAGCGTTTTTTTATAATGTTCTCCTGCTGTTGAGATACCTTGTTTGCCAAGTAATCAAGATATAAAGATATGTCCATCTTTTTTGAAAGGATGAGAATCTGCACCGGAAAGGACAACGAGTTCAAGAGGTTCCCATATGCGACGATCATGGAGTTCTGCTCTTCCTGGGAAAGCAGCCAGAAATTAACCGCCCCAACTTCGAGCACTGTTGCCGCAAACGAGTCGCGCAAAACGATTATGTCGTCTTTAATATCTTCTATCTCGACAAAGCTCTGCGTAGATGCTTTTATCGGTGACGTAGGCTTATTAATTGGCATATTACAACAACTCTTTTGAGCTAAATTCTAATGGCTTTTCGCTCCGCTGCTCAAGATGCAGTTTCATTGTATCAAAGAAGAATGAGCCTTTTGGATCTTTAATCTCAAACTTATAATCGCCCGGTGGAAGTTGGTTATACGTTGCAAAAACTCCGTGTGGATTAGTCTTTAAAAGTCGCAGTGGTTGATCATTTTGATCTTTTATATAGATCAGGATTCCGGGAAGCGGTGTTTTTTTATTATTGGTGACAACTCCCGTGACAAATGGTTGTTTAACCGGTTCTTTTTCTTCAACGACCTGCATTGTTGGTTTTTCCACATCTTCTACTTGTGGTTTTATATGTAGTTCTGGTTGAGCCGGTTGCGGAGCTATTACCTTTTGAGGATGAAGAAAAAGATCGACGATTGATTGTTTTTTTTGCACTAATGTAGCGTCTTCAGGATTTGTTGATCCGGTCTTTGCAAGATACGTTGCGAGTTTTGCTTGTGAATCAACGTGTGCGATTGTTTGATGAGGATCGGAGGCGAAAAACAGATCCTGTAAAAAATAAAGGGACGGATTCTCTTTGTGAAAAAAATATTGGGTTGGAGAAGTAAGCCTTTTAACGAGATTTTTAAGCATCATGTCAATCGGCCGGTCATTAAAAGGAACGAATGCAAAAAGTGGTCCTATTCCTGCCACTGAAAAACCGAGAAGAAAGTTAAGAAACGGGATTGGAATGAGTTTGTAAACCACGTATCCAAGCGGAATAAAAACCAAAAGATATATAAACTGACGCAAGGTCATGAACCCTATGAGTTTAAACTCAAAGGTTGTAATTTGACGAGGTACGGGATGTTGATCCATAACTAGCATTTAGTATAAAGCATTTAGAATTTAGGGTAAAGGATTTTATCCCTACATGCTGACTTCTAAATGCTAAATGCTGCTACCGGTAGGTGACCGGTTTTGCTTTTTGGGGAAGAACCAAGCTCAGGCGTCGCGCAGTCTTGCTGACGCGCTCAATATATGCTTTGACTGTCTGCCCGACTTCAAGAGTCTCTCCTCCGGTTAATTTGCTGGTGTGAATAAGACCTTCAACTCCCGGCTCAAGTCTGACAAAATATCCATATCTCTCGTGACGCACGATCTCTCCTTTGACCTCTTTGTCTTTTGGATACTTCTTTTCGATCTCTTTCCACGGATCAAAACTAAGTCTTTTTATTGAAAGGTTTAGTTTCAGATCTTGTGTGTTTTTCTCAACCACCATGACCTCAATCATCTCCCCAGGCTTTGCGAAAGAAGAAATGTCGCTTACCTTTTCCCATGAAATTTCCGAGATGTGGACCAGTCCTTCAACTCCGTCAACCTCGCAAAAAATCCCAAACTCCGAGACTCCGAGGATCTTTGCCTTTTTCTTTTCGCCGATCTTGATCTTATCGAACTGTTTTTTCAAACCTTTCTGTGAAATCTTGAGAACCGATGCTTTTTGTGAGACAACGAGGCGGTTTTTTGCCTGATCAACCTCGAGAACCTTTACCTTAATCTTCTGCCCTATTAATTTTTCAGGGCTCGCGAGGTATTGGTCGGTAAGCTGAATTTTTGGGATAACACCGCGGATTCCCATGAAGTCAATAAATACGCCGCCCTTCCCATACTCTCCGCACATTACCTCCACCTCTTCTTCTTTTTCTTTTTTCGCGATCAGAATGTTCCATTTTCCTTTGTCAAAAAAGTTTCGGAGCGAAACGACGGGAAATCCTTCTTTTGACTCTTCGGAGATGATGCGGGCGCGTACAGAATCCCCTTCTTTTAGGTAGGGAAGGTAGGTTGAAATTTCTCTTGTTTCGCGGTCTCCGAGAACTGCATTTGCTTTTGCCCCGATGTCAAAAAGGACCTCTTTCTTGGAAATTCCTACGATTCTCGCGTCGACTTCCTGACCCTTTTTTATACTGGTAATCGTCTGCTTTGCCAAAAGTGCGTCCATTGGATGCGCTGGCGATGTTGATTTTGCGCTTGGGTTTTTTGTTGCTTTTAGGGATATTTTTTTGGGTATTTTAGTAGTTTTTTTTGCTGTATTTGGCATTAAGTAGAAAGTCCTCCTTTTTCACTCGATATGTGAATTGTAGTATACCAAAGCCCCAGAAAAAAAACAACTTGTGGTTGAAAAAGCCTTCCTCCTATGATATATTATGGGGTACTATGGATGGGTATACGTTCCCCTCGTTGATAGAAAAGTTCACTGAGTCTTTGAGAAATCAAGGCAAATCAAACTTTACTATCATCGCTTATAAAAAAGACCTAGAGCAATTTATCGGGTTCTTGTCTTCCCGCGAGATAAATGACATCCGGGATGTCAAAAAAAACGATATCGAGCTCTTTATTAATAAGCTTCTTACTGACAATTACACGAAAAAGTCTGCGTCACGGAAGCTGAATTCTATTAGAACGTTTTTCCGGTTTTTAAAACAAGAGGGCATCCTTGAAACCAACCCTTCTTTGGATGTCGCCCACCCAAAATATACCCAAACCCCTCCTCGAGTTTTCAGTAAGCTTGAATACCGCGCGATCCGTGACGTTGCGAAAGAAGATCTGAGAACTTATGCTATCGTTGAGATCCTTCTTCAGACCGGTCTTCGTATTGGAGAGCTCACCAATCTTAGACTTACCGATGTAAAGGATGGCTCTCTTGATATCCGGCCTTATGGAAAAAATCCGCCCCGTGAAGTTCCTTTGAACAAAGCGGTTAAAAAAGCAGTTGGAGATTATCTAAAGGTCCGAGGAAATAGCGGGCCTGACGATGACTTTTTGTTTATAACCCGCACCGGAAAACCCCTTCTTATAAGAAACGTGAGACAGCTTATTACCCGTTGTTTCCGTGAAGTGGCGATTGAAAACGCGACAGTAAATGATTTTAGAAACACATTTATTGCCCACCAACTAATGGGTGGATTTTCAATTGAACACATCGCAAAAGTGGTAGGACACCGAAGACTTTCCTCAACCGAAAGATTCTTAAATCTGGTAAAAGAGGCTCCGGAGAAAAAAGAAGTCCTCGAAGAACTCTAAACCACTCTTACTTAAAATATCTCGAGACTACTAAAGCAACCCAACCAGCTATTACAAATGGCGTAGTGAATGCTGGGATATTATTTTTGGAAAAACCATAGAAAAGCAATGCGCCAAGCACTGATAAAACCACTGTCACAATAACAGTTGTTGGTGTTTGTTTTAAAAAGAAAAACGAAACAATTCCTATTAGGATCCCGTTAAAGCTATATAATCCGCTATTTATAACTGCATCTTTTACTCCAAGAGTGTGGGCTGTAAGAAGCGAAGATGTCAGTCCGATTAGTGCAAACAATAATGCGATAGGTGACGCAACAGCCAGTCCGATCGCAATCAATGCGCCAAAAATTAAATTCTCTTGAAGAAAAACCTGACTGAATCCGTTGAGAGTAGCATGTAGAAGGCTCATGTCTTTATTATACGGTTTGCGTTTGGATTCGAACGGAGATAATAACGGAGGAGGTCTCGAAGAACTCTAAACTTCCCTGCCAAAAGCTTTTAGCGCTTTTCCAACAGCTCTACTTAAAGGCATATAACCGTTTCCAAAATTTTCATGGAGTTCTGATAACGTTGGGGTATTATGCGCTTTCTGGTGAGCTATTAACGCGTCTAATTCCCTTGCCGCCTCTTCGTCTCCATCTCTTTCCCTTTTTGCTAAGTCAGAAGCGTGGGTTATTCCGTCACTGACACCATCCGTGTAGAAGTCTATATCGCCTAAGTTTTCTCCAATTTGATGTAATCGGCTTTGAACAACAACTAAGCCACTTCTGTCTTTCGTAACAGCCTCAGGTAGCTGACCCGTCTCAAAATAATGTCTAGGAAGTTTTTTCCATTCCAGATCTTCGATCTCCATGACTGCGTAAGCGCTCGATATCATTCCCGCAAGATCATATCTATAATAGTTGTTAGGAAACACTTCTATGACGCGCGCCCAAATCGCTATAAGATCTATTGGTTCAAGTGGATATGGACCAGCTTCAACAAGCGCGTCAGCTAAAAATCCGTAATGTCCCTTTATATATTGTTGCTGGTTTGAACTGTCGGTTACAAAGACATATCCTTCGTTTAGATGAAGAATTCTAGGAAGGTTGCGTTCGATGGTCGTTAAAACAGGGTGGCTAAAGCCGACCCTGCTTTCCGCTTGATTGACTTGTTCTCGTGTAAGAATGGATCTCTCTGCTGACATTAGACTATTATAGCAGAAGGGTTGTCCTAATGCGCCGATTAGGTTTGGATGCGGACGGGCATGATGACGTGTAAGAAATCTTTATTCCCTTCTATTTTAAAGACTACGGGTGCGTCTGGACGAAGAACTTCGATGATGATTTTTTTCTTGTCCGGCGCATGCATGAGAAAGTCGATTATAAACTTGAAGTTAAACGCTACTTTTTGCGGAGGCCCCTCTACGTCTGCGTCTTGTAGGGTGCTGTTTTGGTCATCTCTTTCTGTCTTTGGAGACATGGTGATTCCATCTTTCCCAAAAGATAAAAGTGCGATGTTTGAGACCTCCCGTGCAAAGACAGACACGATTCGGATATTGCGCAAAAACTCGTCTTTTTCTATAACTGCTTTTGTTTTGGATTCTGAAGGAATTACTTTTTCAAACGGGGGGAAATCTCCAGTGATAAGACGCGAGTAAACCGTGGTGTCGCCAAAGGTAAACGAGATCACCTTTTCTTTTTCCGAAAATCTCAAACCCATCTCTTTTTCTTCTTTTGAAAGCCTGACTACTTCTTCAAGAAAGCCCTTTGGAACAAGCATTTGTGGAATCGAGTCTTCTTTTTTCATTTTAAGAAGGGAAAGTCTAAATCCATCTGTTGCGACAAGTGCGATTTCATCATCTTGTGTTAGGAAATTAACTCCGTTTAAGACGGGTCTTGTGTCGTCTGAGGAGGCTGCAAATAACACCAACGGAAGATGTTTTTTTAGGACATCTGTCTTTATTTTTTCTTCTTTTTCTTTGACAATTGGTGGATAGGGAAAATCCTCTGCGTTTATAAGAGAAAATGTTCCTTTTGTCTTATCCTTTCGTATCACAAGCTGTGAGTCTTCAATGTCAAGCTCTACTATTCCGGGTGTGAGAAGTGAGAGAAACTCCATGACTTTTTTGGGATCGAAAACTATCTTTTTTTCCTCGGTTGTGGGATTTTTTATTTTGGTGTGAAAAAAAGAGGTAAGATTGGTCGCGTATAGATTTATATGCTTGTCTTTGGTTTCAAATAGGATTCCTTGAAGAGATGGGACTGAGGAGAATCGGTTAGATACAAAACGCGAGGCAACCGTTAAATTGTCTAGTAGGAGATCTTTATCTATATTGATTTTCATAGTATTAATACTTCGTAGTATTAGAGACTGGGGATAAGTGTATAAGATGCGCTCTAGATTTTCAACACAACGTAAACCGGAAAAAGACATTGTTTACAATCTGTGGAAAAGCTGTTCACAGCTACAACGTATTCACTATCCTATCAACCTCTTTCTTAAAAATATCATTTCTCGCAAGAAGGCTTTTTATCTTCTCAAAACCATGCAAAACCGTGGTGTGATCCTTCCTCTTTAGAAGCGTTGCAATTTGATCGTATTTAAGGCCGAGCTCCTTCCGGAGGAGGTACATTGCAATCTGCCTGGGAAGCGCTATATTTTCAGCTCGGTTAGGGCTTTTAAGTTGAGATTGGCGGACGTCGTAATACGTACAGATGGTTTTTATGATGTCGTGAGGGGAGACCCTCTTATTTTTTTGCTCAACAACATTCATAAAAAAATCTTCGACAGCCTCAAGGTTGATTTTTCCTCCATTACTTAAAGTTTTTGCATAAAGTGACAGAAGCGTACCTTCTAAAGCGCGGGAGTCAGCCACTTGTTCTGCGATTATCTTTGCGGTTTCAAGATCAATGTCGATGTTTTTTTCACGCGCTTTTATCAGAAGAATAGCCGAACGGAGTTCAAAATCAGGAGACTGTATGTCTACAGTAAGACCGCCTGCAAAACGCGAACGGAGACGGTCTTCCAGCCTCCGTATTTCATGAGGTGGCTTATCTGACGTGAGCACGATCTGGCCTCCATTTGAGATAACCGCGTTAAATGTGTGGAAAAACTCTTCCTGCACGGTGTTTTTACCGGCTATAAACTGGACATCATCAACGATAAGAAGGTTGAGCTGGCGGTACTTTCTCCGGAATTTAGGTGTGTTTTTCTCTCGGATTCCTTCAATAAGCTCGTTTGTGAAAAGATCTCCCGGAGAAAACAGCACTTTTTTATTAGGTTTTTTCGCAAGGACCTTCTGCGCTATAGCTTGGGCTAGATGAGTTTTCCCCACCCCGACGCCTCCATAGAGGACCAGCGGGTTATATGCCTTACCGATTGAGTCAGAGACTGCCTGTGCTGCAGCATAAGCTACCTGATTGCTTGAAGAAACTGCAAAATTGTCGAAAGTAAAGGTCCCATTAAGGCCGGCTTTCTTAAAAACGTCTTCAATAGTGGGCTCAAACCGGAGAAGCGGAGGTTCCTGTCTTTTATTTTGAGCTTTGACTACGATCTCAATCCTCAACCTTTTCTTAGTATGGTCGAAAAGATATCCTTCGACGAAATGGATTTTTTTTTGAAGAAAGAAGACGAAGCCAGGGTTATCACAGGAGAGGACAATGTGCTTTTCGCTCATCTCAATAGGCCGAAGTTGCTTAAGAAGAGAGTAAATAACAGGGTTTTCTTTGCTATTTTTCTCAACAAATCTTAAAAAGCCGGACCAGAAGGTTGACAGCATATAAACAATATTGTGGATAACTTATCCACAAAGACTACACGACAAAAAAAAGATTTTCAAGAGGAAAATCCACAAAAATAAGGAAGAGATTGTCAAGACAAGATTTCTTATTAATCAGTGGACAGCAAAGGAGCGATAAAGCGTTTCATTTCTTCCAATTCTTCACGAGTTTTTAACATTCTCGTCCGGCCTCTTCTCGCACTTCTTCGCGTGGAGGTATACAATAATTTATTTCGTACCCCCTTGTTCTACGGGCGTTCCGCACAACTCAACCCACTGGCGATTATTTTTTGAACGGCGGTCAAAAGAAGAGGTCTGGCTCCATATAATGCGATATTTTTCTTGTTCTTCAAGCGGGATGCGGTGGGCCGGACTACGAAAAGTCTCGGTCGTCCACTTGTTTTTTGCCGCCCTTATGACTCCAACCTTTCGGAGGTGGTCAACCAGCGCATCATGAATAAGCCGTGACTCATGCCTGCGTTCTCTTCGAGACAATAATTCTCCTTCACGGGGGGGTTTTGCAAAAAGATCTGCAAAGAAAGACATGCCCTCAGAAAACACGTTATTTGGTCTTCTTGCTTCTATACCCATGGAGCGATTATATCAAAAAACACTGTCGTATCAAGCTAAACACAAAGTTGGGCTTTACCCTAAATTCTAAATGCTATATACTACATACTAATATGGATAAGTACGTTTTGGACACCAATCTGTTTTTCAATATGGCGCCTGGTTTGGGCTTGGGTAAAAAAACCGAAGAGGTTATGAAAAAAGCTACAACAGCCATGAAAACCATGGTAAAAGAGAAAAAGGCAGAGTTTTTTATGCCTCCCCGCGTGGTCGATGAGCTTATGAGCTTTTTTGACGATAAAAGTCAGGCTTTTCTAAAGGATTTTCTTTCTGTGATTGCGGTAAAGTCTCCTCATGTCTCTTCTGTGGAGTTTCCTGCCGCTGTATTTTACAATCTAATCTCAGACATACGTGATCGGAGCTATAAAGGCCTTACAATCGCTGAAGAAGAACTCAAAAAAGCAGCTAAAGGGCTAGCCGGCTCGCAGGTAAAAGACTCGAAGCAAGACTTCGAGAAGGCGGTCGGAGCACATGTTAAAACCTTGCGCGACCGCTACAGAAACGCCACCAGAACGGGCTTTTTAGATAGCGTAGCAGACCTTGACCTTATTGTCCTTGCCAAAGAGCAAGATGCATATCTTGTCTCTTCAGACGAGGGCGTTATCAAATGGGGCCGCATCTTTGGCATCCGCGAGATGGACGCTACGGTTTTTGGGAAGAAGTTAACTGATCATCTTTAAGCGGCGTGTGATTTCTGCTCTCGTCCGGGACGAGCTTCACAAGCCATTCAACAGCCTTGTCGGTAAAGTTTTTATGTGGATCTTCCTGATAGATAATATGTTCGGATAAGATCATCGTCACCTTCTTTTTAATCTCATCGTTTGGGAGCACAAGATAGGCATAATATGGGTATGGGCCATGGGTGACCAAGACCAAAACGTCATATCCAAAACGGTGGTTAAAGTAGAAATGATCCAGAACATCCCAACGGAGGGTGGTCTGGGCTGTCTCTATGCCAAACGGTGTTATCTTATGTTCTATATCAGGGGGCGGAGTCACCGTAAAGACATAGAAAATAAAAAACAACGCCCAGACAGGAATAAGTATAATCCGGTCTCCGAAAAAGAAGATGATAAGTGAAATAAGAAGCGCGAGGGCCAGATAGAACCGGATGATTTTAGGGCTCTTTTGCATGTAGGGACGGAGGGGGGCTTTCCACGAAAAGACGACCTGTGGATTTTTTTCACCGGGAAGATCCTGTTCGGATTCGTTCATATCCTTAGTGTAGCAGGTTTAGCATCAAGCATATGGCATTTGGCATTTTGGGCAACATCCTGAATACTGAATGCTAAATTCTAAATGCTACAGTTGAAACCAATAGCCTATAATGTTATAATGGGTCCTCATGGAAAGCTTTAATAAGGTTTTATACTTTATTCTCGGCCTCGTGGTCGTGCTCGTCTTTATCATCGTCTTTACCGGACGGCTGAATTTGGGCAAGACATTTCGTCCACTTGCAGGCACCACTCCAACTCCTACGCCAAAGGTGACAGATCAAAAAGGATTTCTTTCCTTTTTTGGAGCAGGAAAAGCCACTCCAACCCCGACACCAAAAGCCGGAGCAACTCCTACGCCAACCGTACAAATGAACCAACAGGCCGGAAATCAGCAAATGACCTCTAAGGGCGGGACTGTTACAAAGGTCCAGACCATCCCGGCAACCGGATCTCCGGCGCATATCCTTTTCCTTGCTGTCCCCACCTTTCTTTCAGGTTTTTATCTCCGAAAAAGAAAATAATTACTTTCCTAGGATTTAAAGATTATCTGTATGGTCGAACGAGGAAAACCCGGACTTGAAAAGCAACCCGCTCTAAAGTCAGAGTTGGAAGCAATAGAGAGGGTCATAATTGATGAATTTTTTCCAAAATTTCCAGTAATTCCTACTAAGCTCGGTTTCCATCACCAGGAAGAAGAAAAAAGAAGAGTCCCTCTAGTAGACGGAAGGAAGCTTACCATATCTCAAATAGGACAAGACAATGGACTTAGAGAGATTTCGGAATATGCTGATGCAAATCCTCTACTGAAGATTCATTTAACTGAATATGGAGAGCTCTGCGATATCTTTCCTGATTACACGCTTTTTCGGCACGGGTCAGACATTGATATTATGAGTGGTGTCGGATTTGGCTTTCACTTCGGAGACGAAAGGTCCCCAATGGAGCGCGCAACTGCAAAATTGGAGCTTAAAATGAAAGCCGTTCGCACCCCGGAAGAACTCACGGATGAGGAAAAAGCTCAACTGGAACAATTCGCATACGATGATGTATTTATTTGGCAGGCATTTCAAGAAGCAGTCGAGGAGTTCGAAAGAAGGAAGGGATCGTCCCAGTTCTTTTTCAGTAGAAAAGACTCTCAAGAATTGCTCCTCGTAATAAAAGGCGCGATCTCAGGAGAATTTTTAGCAGAACCTAACCAATAGAAACTCTCAAATTGGTTATAATGAAAGAATGGTTCAACTCCGCAAATTTATTGGTATATTTTTTGTCTGCGCTTTTTTCTTTTTTCTACCCCTTGTTTTAATCCGGGCAGACGAGCTTGAGGACGTAACAAAACAACTGGAAACACTCAGGGCAGATCTGTCAAAAAAAGAAGCGGACCATGGTAAATTGAGCCAACAGCTTGACGGGATCAAGCAGAGGGTTGTCTTTATAGAACAAGAAATAGTAAAAAAAGAACGCGAGGTTCGCGAGGGAGAAAAAATACTCGACCGCCAAAGGACATTGCTGTATGCGCGGGCGAGATCTTACTACAAAAACATTAACAAAAACGCCTTTTCTCTTCTAAATCTATTGGTGTCTGACAACTTATCCTCTTCCCTTCAAAACTTCTTTTATCAAAGCGTCTTGGTCGACGAGGACAGAAACGAGATTATAAAAATCGTGTTATATATCAAAGGACTTGAAGATAAAAAGGAGTCCCTTGCCCGGGAACGAGTCGGCCTCGCAGCGCTAAAAGTAGAGATAGACAAGCAGACGCAGTTACTTGCAGGAGAGATTTCAACTAAAAAGCAACAGGTTGCACAACTGACCGAAAAGCAGACCTCTCTTATTGCTGCAAAACTTGCATCTCTTAACATTCCGCGATCAGCAGGAACGTCATCAAAAGGTTGTTCCAGCGATTTAACCAACGGAAAAAGTTCAGGATTCAGTCCCTCGCTTGGATTTTTTTCCTACGGTGTTCCTCACAGAAACGGGCTCAATCAATATGGCGCATGGGGTCGTGCAAAAGCAGGTCAAAATGAAGAAACAATCCTTTCGGAATATTATCCCGGAAAGTCCCTAAACAAAGGGTACGATCAGGGAGTCCAGATAAAAACCAATACCGGGTGGTCGGGGTCGATAGAAGATTATGTAAAGAGGATCTACGAGGTCCCTGATTCGTGGACAGACAATAATCTTGCAGTGCTTAAAGCCCAAGCAGTCGCCGCCCGCTCATACGCGCTAAATGTTACTGGGAACGGCTCAAAAGAGATTTGTACGACAGAATCGTGCCAGGTGTTTAAGCCAGATCCGAAGGGCGGAAACTGGGAACAGGCTGTGAACGCAACAGCCGGTTGGGTGCTTATGGATGGAGGGAGTCCTGCCTTTACTCAATACGCCTCAACTCATGGAGGATATATTAAAAGCATCGGGAAATTTGACGGGCCTGGAGGAAATCCGGGAAACTTTGGAGATTTAAATTCCCGGGCATATGATAAAGACTCGCCTTGGTTTTATTGCGACTGGGGATCTCGATCAGAATACGGTGGGACAGCGTGGCTTAAGACAAGTGAGGTCGCAGACATTGCAAACGTAATCCTTCTTGCCCGTCGCGATTCGGGGACTAGTTCGCACCTTTCGCAGACCGATGCAGGAGTTCCTGACACATGGGACGCGGAAAAGGTAAAAGTCGAACTACGGGCACGTGGAGGGAGTCCTTACAATCACGTAACCGATGTTTCGATCGGCGCTGATTTTGGATCCGGATCTACAGCCTCCGTTAATGTTTCAGGAGACGGAAGCGGAGGAAGTTTTTCAGGAGATGAGTGGAAAAACTGGTTCAATGCAAGAGCCCCGGCAAACATCTACATTTCTGGGCCTCTCTATAACTTTGAAAAGAGATAGGCTTGATATTTGGGTTGTCCGGATGTATTATTTCGCATATGGCTAATGTTGAGAATGGACCTCAAAGAGCGCGAGTTCTCGTACGTCCACAAGAGCACAACACGCTGGCAAGACGTACAACTGTTGTTGACGAATGGACAGAGATAGATCTCATCGTTGATGGCAAAAGGGAAAGAGGATGGAAGGTTAACAAATGGTTAACTAAACGGGGATATGACAGAAGAGTTAAAAGGAAAGCAGCAAAGGTAGAAAGAAAAGCAGAAAAAATAAACAATCCTCCGGATTCTACAAGCTTGTTTGAGATGGCGCAGTCAGTCGATCGACAAAAACAGTTTTAATCGTATTCTCTTAAGACCTTCGCAGTTTGTTCAGAGTATATTGCGCGACAAGCGTCGCGACAAATAGAATACCGAAAAACTGCCACCACATCAATTTTCCGACATCGAAAAACTTCGTTGCCGCAACGATTAATAGGAGGTGAATAAAGAAGATCGGATAGGAATTTTTACTGAGAAAATTCAAAGGTTTTCTGAAGAGCTTAGCGTTAAATAATCCCTTTTTTGTAAGAAAATACAGGACTGTTATCATAAAAATTCCATATGATAAAAAGTACAGATTGGGGGGATACTTATTCTCGATAAAAAGGAGAGAGCCGCCTTTTGTTTTCAAGATCATTGATAATGTAGCAAAGACTCCACCTGAGCTTAAAATAGAAAGCGGATAGAACCACGGCTGTTTTTCAAACCTCGCAAAAAACCACGAATACAAAATAATTACTGACCACGGTAGCCACATTATGAAACGAAAATTTATAGCCGGTTTATAAATAAGCAGAAGAAAAGAACTTAAGATTGCACCAATCGCAAAGAGAAAAAAAGCAATTTTTGTCTTGCGATACAAAGCCAAAAGAAATGGCATGAGCACAGAGACATATACAAAAAGAAGAACCGCCCAGTTGATCTCTGTTCCCGCCGAAGTGAGCGTCAGTTCTCTTATAAAAGAATTCCAATTAATTCCTTTCAATGAAACAATTCCCGCAACCGGCAGATAAAAAATAAGGAAAACATAGTAAGGTTTCAGAAGGCGGACTAGTCTTTTTTTTAGATATTTCCAATAGTCACCAGTTGCGTACGAAGATCTTTTTTGGAAGAAAAGATAGGTCGAGCAAAAGACAAATACGGGGACGGCAAACTGGGTAAAATTCCATAGCAAAGAAATGGGAGGAGAGGATAAAAAATACGCTGCGGTATGGATTACGATGATGAAAAACATTCCCAAGCCTCTGAGGATATCGATTTCACGGGAGCGCTCTTTTTGTGCCATTAAATATACATTATACAGCTTGTCCTGAGCTTGTCGAAGGATTGACTTTTTTACGAAATTATTTTAGTATTGAAATTCACCTATGGCAGTTGCTCAAGTCTCCAAAGACTCTTTCCAGAAAGAAGTACTAGATCACAAAGGATACGTATTTATTGATTTCTATGCTGATTGGTGTGCCCCTTGTAAAGTGACAGAGCCTATCGTTCATCAGCTTGCCGATGAGATGAAAGACATGAAATTTGTAAAGATTGATGTTGACCAAAACGCAGATGTCGCCTCTCAATATTCGGTTTTTTCCATCCCCACCTTCGTGATTATAAAAGACGGCCAACCGGTATCTTCTTTTGTCGGCGCCATGGGAAAAGAGGGTTTTGAAGAAGAGATTAAAAAAGCAAAAAGCGCCTAATTTACGCAGCCATATTAAGATCTTCTTCTAGTTCGGCTAAAGCCTCTTTCGCTATTTCTTCGCGTTCGCCCTGCACATCGTTTTGCAAATTAAACCAGTCGATTCCTTTCTTTGGATTCAATCTCCGCTTCTTTTTTTTCGAAAACTTCTTTTTGAGATCGTCAAAAGAAATCCTAGTGAAAGTTTGGAAATGGCCAACTTCAGATGCGCTCACCCCTTTTTTTGGCATATCTTCCGGAATCTCAATAGAGTCTTGTGTTACCCGCACATGATCTCGTACTTCAACAGGGACTTCCCGTAAGGGAGTTTTTACTTCCAGACGGCTCTCTGAAAGAGGAGGCTGAGATAGCGAAGCTTGACCAACTGGTTCAATCTCAGGATTACCCGTCCTCCCCTCCTTCTCTTTCTGAAAATATTTCCGCGCCAACATTGTCGCATTTGCCATACTTCCATTTTAGCAGTTTAGTTCGCCACCGCAATGATCGCAGGTTTTTCTCCGGGCGTTTCTATCGGTTTTTGACTCGCCGGTAAGT